>Ga0210051_1000491_pt1 | contig 37046 bp, 34 predicted proteins | sample CryGey092014_all_FD_185464 | JGI IMG/M metagenome (GOLD analysis project Ga0210051, IMG submission 185464) | Groundwater microbial communities from aquifer - Crystal Geyser CG23_combo_of_CG06-09_8/20/14_all (SPAdes) (version 2) | ecosystem: Environmental > Aquatic > Deep subsurface > Groundwater...
ACGCCCTTGGTATTCAGTGGAATCCCAAAAGTATTGGCCATTTCGGGAGTCAACTCCTGAATGGAGATGCCCAACCAGCCGCGCACCACTTTGCCGTCTTCGATCAGTTGCTTCAGCACCGCCTTGGCATTGTTGATTGGAATGGCGAATCCGATGCCGTTGTTCCCGCCGGAGGTGGAGAAGATGGCGTTGTTAATCCCGACGACTTCACCATAGATATTGAGCAGCGGCCCCCCGCTGTTACCCGGGTTAATCGCCGCGTCGGTCTGGATGAAATCCTGGGCGGTGGTCCGCCCACTGATGGAATCGAGGTCGCGACCCTTGGCGCTGATAACGCCCACGGTCAGCGTATGGTCAAGCCCAAACGGATTGCCAACGGCGATGGCCCACTCGCCGACGTTGATTCTGTCGGAGTTCCCAAGCTCAGCCGGTCTGAGGTCATCGGTCTTGATCTTGACAACTGCGAGGTCCAACCGGGGATCCGCCCCAACTACCTGACCATCGAAGCTCTTCTTGTCGAGCATCACCACCTTCACTTTCTTCGCGTCCTGCACCACGTGGAAGTTGGTCAGGATGTAACCGTCCTTTGAGATAACAAACCCGGAGCCTTGCCCTCCATCTGCGTTGGGCTGCCTTTGAGGAGTCTCAAATTGCCTGAAGAACTCGTCAAATGGGGAGTTGCCGAACGGGAAGCCGGGGGAGGCGTTGTTCCTTCGCTTGGACTTTGACTCCACCTGAATGTTCACAACGGATTCCTCAGCCTGTTTGGCGACATCGACAAAGGCCGCTTGAAGGGCGACCGCGTTGCGCACTTCAGGATTCTCACTGACCCTGTCTGTCGCTACAACGCGTTTGTGACTGACGGCGAGAGAAACGATCCAGAGCACCCCGGCCAGAGCGACCGCGCCTCCTCCGATTGAGTATCTGCGTTTCCGAATCCGAGAATTGACTCCGCACATGTGTGTGACTCCTTTTCCTTCATGGAAGGTCTCAAATTGATGTGGGCAATAGCGACTCGGCGCGTCGAGAAGTTCCCGAAGGGACGCGCGCGATGGCAACAATAATCAGTGAAGCCAATATCGAGGATGACCGCAGTGATTTCCGAGGCGGCGCAGGACGGTCTGTGTTAGAAAACCGCCTACTGCACTTTCAGACGACGTTCCCTGGCATAGGCAATGAGAAGGAATACGGCGGATAAGAGCAGGAGAGCAAAAATGAGGAGTAGCGCGATGCGGGATAGGTTGGTCGAGTCCCCGCGAATCATCTGATCCGATCCGGGGGAACCACCCAATCCGCGCGCAATCTCCTCAAGCAGTTCGGAAGGGACATCCCCCAGCAAAGCGAAGTGTCGGTTGCCCAAACTCCAACGAATAGTCGGGACGGGTGCTTGCGGTCCCCACATATCGGGGCCGGTGACCGATGATTGCCGAATTGCGAAGGGAAAGATGCTGAACGAATCAGGCTCGGTTACAGACTGAACGAGAGACAGGTTGCTCAGCCCATCGGTGTAATGGAGCGACAATTGCGAACTGACGTTACTTCCGGTGATGGAGCAAGCGTTTTCCAGCACAAAGTCTCCCGATAGCCGGGCAGGAACGAGAACTCGCTCTCCACACTCGCCGCGGATTTCGTCGACGGTTCTCATGGCAGCATTGTCGGCGGGACGTAGCAACCTCTCGTGCAACCGAGGACGCACGCTGAAAAGACTCTCGGCAGGTGTGCCGCCCAAAGCAATAGACAGGAAATGGGAGACGGAGACCAGGGACCCATCTGGCCGGTACTTCTCGACCTTGAGGACAAACCCGGTCACGGGATCGATCCACATCTTCTGCACAGGCTTCTTCCGTGACTTTGGCTGAAGCTCAACGGACAGACACGGGATGCCCCCGATGAATTCAGGGGAACGGGAATTCAGAATATCGTAATTTCGGCGCAGAAGCCTGAGTCGCGAACGCGCTCCCCAACACGGAGACCCCACATCCGAACGAATCACCACATTCCTCTGTGGGATGCGATGCCAATGGAACCGCCCATCGAAGACCATCACGTGTCCTCGAAGGTTGTTCGGATTGAGATACTCCACGCGCGAGCGACCTCGACCATCGCAGAACTCACGGGTAACGGTGGCCCATTGCCCGGCGGAGGTCCAAAAGACGGAGATTCTTTTCCCCTCAAAGGGCACCGCATTCTGACCCACAACCGCTTGGTCGACAATATCGCCCCCCGCGGCAGAACAGACTGCCACGGCAGTGGTCAACAGAAGACGGGCAACTTTGCTGGAACGGTACATGTGCGTGGCGGATTCTACTGATTGTCACTGACGAACACGACGGGACTGTCAAGGCTCGACATATTTGACTGTGCGTGAATGTAGTTGAGCGCCCCAGGATCGTTCAATGGTTGAGAGACCCCGTAGCGCGCAAGATCAGACAGCATCGGTGCAGACAACAACTGCTTCTCGCGTCCACCGAGGAGCGAAGAACCAAGTACGGCTATCCCGAACACAATGGCGATGGCGCCCGCAGCAAGCGCAGGAATACGCACCTGCGGTAGCCGCAGCAATTCCCTGAAGGAACGGCTGAGCGCGGGAGGTCTCCTGCCCATCTGTGAGCATAATCCGTCCCAGAAGCCGGCGCGTGCAATGGGTGACGGCGCGCGATTCAGCAGTCGCTTCACGGCCCGCAGGTCCTCAAGGGCAAGCCGGCAGTGCGAACACCTCTGAAGATGTTCGTCCACCTTCAGACACCGTTTCAGTTCGAGCACACCGTCCATATAGCCGGAAAGTTGATGGCGTACCTTTCCACACCTCATTTCACATCCCTCCCCAAGTACTCGTGCCCTCGCAACAGCTTGATCAGTTGGTTCCGACCACGGTGCAACCGGGACCGGACCGTTCCAATAGGGCAACGAAGTATCTGACTGATATCTTCGTAGGAACAGCCCTCAATATCCGACAACACAACCACCGCGCGGAACTCTTCGGGCAGACGATTGAGCGCTTCCTGTATCCCTTCGTCCATGATCTCATCTTCCACGACTTGCTGAGGGTCGCGAGTGCTGTCCGGGAACTCCATTCCGGCGGCTCCCTGCCTGGAAGCTGTTTGCTGGTCGATAGAGATGAAGCGGACTTTCGCCCTCCTCCTGGTCTGATCAATGAAGTTGTTGGTCAGGATGCGGAGAAACCAGCGATCAAAGTGGGTTCCCGGCTGGAAGTAAGGGAACGACTTGAGCGCATCCAACACGGTTTCTTGAATGAGATCCTCCGCGTCGTCATGGTTGCCAGTCATGCGGTAAGCAACTCGGTAGATCTTCTTCTGCTCGCGCCGCAGGAGATCTCCAAACAGCAAGCCCTGTTCCTGCTGCAGAAGCGTTTCCTGGACTTCAGGGATGCTTGCCTCGCGACCGCGATAACCGTCAATGGTGGAAGCGAAGAGGGGTATAAAAGAGTTCCACAACATAGATCCGACCTGACGACCACATGTGAGTTCCGGATGAGAAAGTTAGATGGAAGGAGATTTTAGCACACCCCGGCAGGCAAGTGGGAACTATTTGACAAACTGAATCGCACAATATGGAGATGCTCACCCATGGACGACCGACCTGCTTGCTTCCCCAGTTGCGCGGGGAAGGGTTTGTGCCGGCGAGTCATCATCAGGCGAGGAGCAGTGCTCGTGTGTGCGCCTACCGCAACGGGAGAGCCGCAACGCAAACTCGTCCTTCATGTGATACAAGGCCTCAACTTGGGTAGACCGGAGCCAGACTCTTTTCCCACTTTGCGCAGAGAACCACTCGCAACCGCATGCTTGTTTTGGAGAGGCGTATCATAAATCGAGTCACCGTATTGCGGACCTGTTTCGATTTGTGCCTGATCGCGGCCATCGTGGCGCTTCTGTTCCGGAAGCCGATAACGTCACCGCTGTGGAGATCGAGCGTCGTCCATTTCGTGCCCAGCAAGGAAAAGGCTGTAGCGCTCACGTTCGATGACGGTCCCGACCCGCGTTTTACTGAGCCAGTTCTGCGTATACTCAGCAAATACCACGCAAAGGCGACCTTCTTCATGATTGGCGCACGAATGACAAAGTACCCAGATTTGGTGCATGATGTCTTGGCTGGAGGTAACGCCGTCGGCAATCATACTTACAGCCATCCTAGCAACCTTGAGCATCTGAACGCGGTCGAGATCGTTCGGGAACTGGACCGTTGTGAATCTGTCATCGACAAAATGACGGGGAAGCCGACGCACCTCTTCCGCCCTCCACGTGGACTGGTGGACGGTTTGGTGTACGCAATTGCCGAAGAAGCTGGCTATCAGACAATACTGTGGACAGTGTGCGCCGACCATCACGATGCACCCACGCCTGAGTCGATGTGTCGACGGGTGGAGAGGCAAGTGCGACCGGGGGCGATTATTCTGGCCCACGATGGACGGTACAGTATTCGGTGGAAGGATGTCCAGGCCACCGCTATGATCGTTGAATCTCTCACAAGGAATGGATACCGTTTTCTCACAGTGCCGGAGTTGCTGGAGAGAGCCTCCCCTGCACACCAAAATGGAGGGCTTTCCCAATTTCTCGAGCGTTTGGGTCAGGTGTGGGGCGCGTCGCAGGGACCTCCAAAATGACGGGAATTTCTCCAACCAATACCCCGCTCCGGTTCCCCTGGCGCGGGCTCCTGTTCCCGATGGCGTTGACACTCACCCTCCTTGTCGTGGTAAGCCGGAGGAGCAACGCGGCCTCGCTGCTCAGCACATTCCGGTCGGGCGATCCGCTCTGGCTTGTGACAGGTTTCTTTGTGCAACTGCTCTTCTTCACTAATCAGTCGCTTTTCTATCAATCTGTGTGCAGAGTGTTTGGCGTGGTTCTCCCTTTTCGTCAATTGCTTCCCCCGGTCCTCTCCACGAATTTTGTCAATATAGTTGCGCCCTTGGGCAGCGGCTCCGGCATTGCTCTCTTCGCCGCTGAATTGAGGACCAAGGGGGTCAGCGCGAGCAGAGCGGTGATCATCAACCTGCTCTATTACCTGCTAGATTACGCCGCTTTTCTGGTCACGTTAATGTTTGGGTTGACGTACCTTTTTCTCCACCACGACCTGAAGTCCTACGAAATCGCTGCAACTCTCCTACTGCTTGGGGTCATCGCTATCGTCGTTCTTGCCGCCCTATTCACCTTTGCACACGAGCAGAGACTGAAACGACTACTGACGCATCTCGGAAAGCTTCTCAACTTCGCATCACGGATCATCCGCCGCCCACCGATGCTGCGCGATGAGCACGTCGCAGGCATTGCTGCCGACATTCTCGCTGCCACTCAAACCATGCTCGCGTCCCGGGCCCACATCCTTCGCCCAATTCTCCACGGGTTCATGATCGAGATATTGGACATCTGTCTGCTCACTTGTCTTTTCATGGCATTCCACACCCCTACTCATTTGGGCGTCATCATCACCGGATACGGCATTGCTGTCCTGTTCATGATCGTCTCGATCACCCCTCAGGGACTTGGCGTAGTGGAGACAGTCATGACCGTTGTATTCACATCCTTGGGGATTCCACTCCACGTGGCAGCGGTCGTAACCTTGACATACAGAGGAATGACCTTCTGGCTGCCCTTCCTTTTTGGCTTTCTGAGCCTCCGCCATCTGGACTTTCTGAAATCCTCAGCCGTTTTGAGGTCACGACCTTCCGAAGGAGACGGACATGCAGAGTAAAAACCGTCTATGGAGAATCTTTGTCGCTTCTCTGGTTGCCCTCATGGGAACAGTAAATATCCTCTCAGCGCTGTTAGCCCACGGTCCTGGTCGCATCGACTTCCTTCGGACCTACCTGCCACTCAGCGTGCTCCACGCCACACGAATCTTGACGGTGGTGGTGGGAGTCAGCTTATTCCTCCTTGCCTACGGGATATACCGAGGCAAGGCTCAGGCTTTCCGGTTTGTGCTCGTTGCCTTGCTCCTTTCCGTTGTCACTCACCTTATCAAGGGACTGGATTATGAGGAGTCGCTTGGGAACATCACGCTGGTTCTCGCGCTGCTGTTACTGCGCTCGCAGTTCACAGCGCGCAGTGACCCGCCTTCCGTCAGGCGAGGTCTCGCCGCCGTCGGAGGAACATTTATTCTCGTCTACCTTTACGGTATCTGGGGGTTCTACTTCCTGGATGGACAGTTCAACGTCAACTTCTCCTTGCCCTTTGCGTCCATCGAGACTTTTCGCCAGTTCTTCACCCTCGGCGACACCTCAGTTTACCCAACCACGCCGCGAGGACATTGGTTCCTTCTGTGCCTTGATGTGACGGGTTTTCTGAGTCTAGCCTATGGGTTCTTCATGGTTCTCCGACCAGTTGTCATTCGGAAGACCCATTACTTGGAGTGGGACAGAGAACGGACTGAGGCCCGCACACTTGCAGAGGCACATGGAAAGTCCTCGCTCGCTTCGCTGAACCTGCTCCCTGACAAGCTCTATCACTTCTCGCTGGCACGGGACGCTTTTGTCGGCTATGCGCAGATCGGGAACGTCGGGATTGCGCTGGGTGACCCAATTGGGAGGGAAGAATCTCTCAGAAAAGCGATCGGGGACTTCCGCGATTTCTGCAAAAACAACGACTGGTACCCGGCGTTCTATCAAGTGTCACCGGACTACCTCAACGACTACGAACAAGCAGGCTTCCGCGCTCTCAAGATTGGCGAGGAAGCAATCGTCTCTCTCGCAACCTTCAGTACATCGGGGAACCACTGGAGGGCGATCAGGAGCAGCAACAACAAACTTGTGCGGGAGGGTTACTCGACAGTCTGGTATGAACCCGGTATCTCCGATGAACTGATACGAGACTTGCGAGGAGTATCCAACAACTGGCTCGCCCACATGCACGGAAGTGAGAAGCGCTTCTCATTGGGATGGTTTGACGAAGAATATCTGCGAAGCACCTCAGTGATAACCGTCGAGGGCCCCACGGGCACTCCGGTCGCGTTTGCCAACCTGGTCCGTGAGTTCCAGCGGAACTGCATCGGTGTGGACCTGATGCGCTACCACCGGGATGCCCCGAAGGGAGTCATCGATCTGCTCTTCGTGAGGATCGCGGAGCATGGTCGGGACAACATGATCGAGGAGTTTAACCTTGGACTCGCTCCTCTCTCCGCCGTCGGTCAGAACGGCGCAGCGACCCCCGCCGAAAAAGCCGTCTACTATCTCTATAGGCACTTTAACCGATTTTACAGTTTCGAGGGGCTGAGGTCGTTCAAGGAGAAGTACATGCCGGGGTGGGAACCTCGCTACCTGATCTATACCCATGAGGTACTGCTACCCAAGATTGCACTGGCTATCATTCGCGCTGATTCCCCAGCGGGGTTGCTGGGATTTCTCAAGTAGCTTCAGTTGTTTTTGCGTTTCAGACACGCTAATAGGAGGTTCGGAGCATGCATCGACCTGAGAGAGTACCAGGCCCTGCGGCCAGATATCAACACCCGCATCGTCCGCCACAGAATGTCAACCAAGTGTTCGAGGAAAGGCTATCCCCCGGTGGCAGAATCGCGGACAGGATTGCGGCGGTTGTTGGAAGTTGGCCCTTTATCATCATTCAGTCTGCCATCTTGGGGGCATGGATACTGACAAACCTGTGGCTTGCCGTCACGATGAAGGCGCATCCCGATTCATTGAAGGCGTGGGATCCGTACCCGTTCATTCTCCTCAATCTGGTCCTGAGTTTTCAGGCCGCGTACACGGGCCCAGTCGTGATGATGAGTCAGAACCGGCAGGCAAACAAAGACCGGCTGATAGCCCAGGAAGACTACGAAATCAACAAGAAGGCGGAGGAAGAACTCCGCATCATCATGGAGCATTTGACCTATCAGGATGCAATGGTTCACAGCGTTATCGACGAACTACTGCAGGTTTCAATGATCCTGGGCACCGACAAATCTATTCCCGCAGGTGACTGAAATGGCAATTAATAGTCTGGGCACCAGTAGCCCGTTTACCCGTTGGATACTGGCGACCCGCAAGGAACGTTCACGGCCACAAGTGCTTGCTTTAGTTTTCGTCCTGATGGCGGGAGTCCTGGCGCTCGATGTCTTGTTGGGTCCGGGACGAGAGCCTGCGGCGCTTTACAGTGTCCCTGTATTGCTCGCAGCCGCCTTGGGGGTCAGATCAGCACTCCTTGCGGCGACCGCCGCTACCGTGTTGTACCATGTGACACTGTGGCATCACCTGCTTCGGTACGCGGTTGTCGACATCAGCCAGACGGCAGTCTTCTACCTGTTGGCGTATACCATGGGACGGTTGGTCAATGAGCACATCCTACTGCAGGCCGCCAGTGCACACCTGGGAGCAGTCAACGCACATCTGTCCGGGCGCATTCAGGAATATCTGACAGGTGAACACAAGGCGCACGACGAACTCCGTCAGAACGAAGGGTTGACCGAGTTGGGTCGGGCGGCCGCACAGATTGTGCATGAAGTCAAAAACCCTCTCGTGGCCATTGGAGGCTTCGCTCGCCGGGTGCACCGGCAACTTCCGGAGGACCATCCTGCGAGAGACGATATCGACATTGTCATTGAGGAGACCTCTCGTTTGGAGCGGCTTCTTCTCCAGGTCCTGGATTTCTCCAGACCGATGGAACAGGAGCACAGAGTGACGGACATCGGGCCGATCATTCACAGTGTTGTCAACCTCGTCGCGTCCGACGCTGGCAGACGTAATGTCTCAGTCGCAGTGTCCTGCACGCATGATGATCTTCAGATCGTTGGCAACCCGGATGGACTTAAACGCGTCTTGCTTAATCTCGTTCTCAATGGAATCGACGCCATGCCGAAAGGTGGAAAACTCACCATTGAGGCGGAGCTCGTGGACCAACTTATTTCTCTGACGGTGATCGATGAAGGAACTGGGATAGACGAAGAGCATGTGACCAAGGTACTCGAGCCCTTCTTTACCACCAAGTCAAACGGCACTGGTCTCGGGCTCCCCATGGTCAAGAAGATCCTCGATAACCACGGTGGCAAGATGGAGATACTCCCCCACAGTCCCTGCGGCACGCGCGTTTGCCTCAGCATTCCCGCAGCAAAATCCAGAGCGGACCTCGGCGCCGACGAGGAGCAGCGTCACGCGTGAAACTACGGGCATCCTGCCCAAACCCGACTTGGGTCTTGCGCCCCAGAGCAGTTACGGGTTATATTGGGACGTAGTGGTGGGTGACTTTGCGATGGTTCAGTCTGCAGCGGAGGAGCTGCACCAAACGGGCGTGACTATCCAATGAGCAACACACTAACCAGGAGCCGATGATACTCGTTAAGGTTGAGTATCCACGTTTTCTGCCGTAGGATAAAGTTCCAGCTTTGTCAATCAGCAGACTCGCCTCACCGGGAGACAAAGCTGGAGCTTTATCCTACGGCAGGTGCATGTCGGGGCAGGACAGCGTCCAATCAGATTCCGCGGGCCCATTCCCCAACCTTAACGAGTATAAGTCATCACGTGCTCCAACGACGCAGATAGGAGGAGTGCACCATGCCAAGATACGCAGAGACTGTCAACCTGCCGATTTCCTATGAGGAAGCTGTCAGCCGTACGCGAGGCGCACTGAAGGACGAGGGATTTGGCGTCATCACGAAAATTGATGTCAAGGCAACCATGAAGGAGAAGTTAAACGAGGACGTTGCTCCATACGTCATTCTCGGCGCGTGCAATCCCTCCCTCGCTCACCGGGCACTGTCGACGGAAAAGGAAATCGGGCTATTGTTGCCCTGCAATGTCTGCGTGTGGGACAATGGCGACGGAAGCAGCACCGTCGCAGCAATCAACGTGAAGGAGGTATTCCAGGTTATGGACAATCCTGCGCTGGTCCAGGTCGCTGAAACGGTGACCAACAAACTCGCGAGCGTGCTGCAACAGCTTCAGGGAGTCAAATGAGACGTCGGCCCAGCGCCCCGTTATGGACAATAAGGGGTAGTGGCTCTCTATTGTGCTCGCGGCCAGAGTGTGTGTGCGTGGACTCAAAGACAGTCCGCGTCGAATCATGCGGCGAGACGCAACGAGCGCCTCGAGGGGGGCAAGACACGCTCAATTCCGCATGATTGTCATCCCAACACGTCACAACGGCTGTCTGGGCAGCTATCTCATGAATAATCCGGGTTACGATCAGTTAGCGCTCACGCGGCCAGACGCCCAATTCGTGACCGCGTCAAACGGCGCGAAGTGGGCATTATCCGGTCGGGGGTGGCGGTCTGAAGGTCGCCGTGTTGTCGCAGTTTGCGCAATGCGGAGCTCTCGATCTGCCGGATGCGTTCCCGTGTCAGGTTGAAGTGGCGTCCAATCTCATCAAGGGTTTTCGGGTTCATCCCCGTCAGCCCGAATCGCAATTGCAGGACTTCCCGTTCCCTCTCGGTCAGAAGGCTGTCAAAAGCTCGATCCAACTCCAGTCGCAGCACGAACCGTGTTGCCGCGTCGGAGGGAGACATCGAGTCCCTGTCCTCAACGAAGTCGATGAGTGTGCAGTCTTCTTCATCGCCCAGGGGGAGGTCCAGCGAGATAGGCTCCGCCATCTTTTCCACCACATCGCGGGTGTGTTCCTCCTGCCAGCCCATCTCCGTCGACAACTCCGAGACCGTTGGGGTTCTCCCAAGTTTTTGCAGGAGGACCGCGGAGGCCTTATTGGCTTTGCCAACAGACTCCACAATATGAACCGGGAGGCGGATGGAGCGGGACTGCTCAGCAATGGCGCGCACGATGGCCTGACGGATCCAGTAACTGGCGTACGTGCTGAACTTGTAGCCTTTGTGGTACTCAAATTTTTTTACCGCGCGGATCAAGCCGAGGTTGCCTTCCTGGATAAGATCGGCAAGAGTCAATGAGGACCCGGCGAAGCGAAGAAACTTCCGCGCGATGTTGCCAACGAGTCGAAGGTTGGACTCCACCATCTGATCGAAAGCGCTACGGTCCCCTTTCTCGATGCGCTTGGCCAAGCTCACCTCTTCGTCTGCTGTGAGCAGGGGAATCCGGTGAATATGTCGCCACCAGGATTTCAGCGAGTCCTCACGTAGAAGGTTTTCGTCGCAGAGATCGGCCGTGCAAGTCGCGGCGTTGTTCATCTGGCTTCCTCCGTTTCTGTAATGTGGTGCTATGAAGATGGAGTCGTCTACTGCTGCAAAGAAGAGCATCGTTCAGTGATTCATGAGTACTTACGTGCCCGCGATTCTGTTCCGCCGTCTATCTGCGCCGGTGGTTGTAGGTGGCCGGTTTTCTTCAGGGGAGGGCAGCGCGTGACTGCCCCTCCTTTCTTTGCTCACGTCCGTGGCAACAAAAAAGGCAGCAAAGCCGGCCGCTCGTCTCTGAATTGCGTCGCATGGCATGATGATAACTTCGATGTTGAACTGCTGTGACGAGGGCGGAAGGCGCTGCCCGTTCCGTCTACCGTCTGTCGAACTTGAAACGGCAATATTATAACTGATACTCAAAATCCGTGAAGGGGGTTGAGTAATTTTTTCCAAAAAAATATTTCTGCTCCTTTCTCAAGGCGCGAGGACTGCAATGGTCGTCAACTGGTTCGGTTCAACGTCGATGGGGACCCTGAATTGTCCCTGGGCATCCGCGCGAATAGCTTTCCCATTGATGGTGAGGGTTGCTCCGGCAGAAAGAGCCCCCGAGACGATCTGCAGTCTTTTCATATTTCTGTCAACGAATCGGGAAACGATGGCCGCAGCTTCTGTTCTTCGGATGGGGTTCTGCGGCAGAAAGGTATTCCCAGGGTAACCCACGATCAATTGGTTCCCCGCCTTGGGCGCTGTCATTGAGGCAACTGCAACGTACCCGGTTGCCCAGAGAGGAATCTCGTTGGCGTCGACGAAGCCCACATCCCGTCCCGCAAACTTCTGTGCCTGCTCCTCCTGTCCCAAGGCCCTGACGACCACTGCCGTTGCTTCCACCCGCGAAAGATTGCGCTGCGCGCGAAAAGTCCCGTCCGGGTATCCCTTGACATACGAACGGTCTTCGGCTTCCGCCACGTATCCCGCATACCAGTCGGCGGGCAGGACGTCTTGGAAAGTCGGCGCGCCTGCGATGACGGGATGCTCGACGGGGAGCACTGCCAGCGTACCGGTCAAAGAGGATTTCCCCCCCTTGGCATCCACGGCGTCGATGGCGTAGGTGTACATCCCGGGCGGAACATATTCGCCGCTGTCCGCCCGGCCATCCCAGCCCATCGTGTGATCGCCCGCCGGCTGTTGCTGATTCTTTACCAGCGTCTTGACGACTTTGCCATCCGTCCCCTTGATCACTGCCATCAGCTTCGCCGTCCGGGAAAGAACGATGGTGATTCGCGTGGCGTCCTTGTGGTCTTTCAGGTCCGCACCCATCACGACCATCTTCACGGCTTCTGACCGTTTCACGAAACCGTCCGGGCGAAAAGTCCGGTCTGGATATCCGTCAACAACCCCAAGCCCCTCAAGTCGATCCACGGCATTCTGGTATTCTTCCCCACGAACATCGAGAAGAGGCATCATGATGGTTCTCTTGACGACAAAACTTTCGGGCATCGCGAAGACGGCTGTCAGAGCCGACGTGGACGTTTCCCAAACGACGGTGTTGCTGGCAAAAATCGCTTCCAGCTCAGCGACCTCGATGGTGGCGACATTCATGATCTTCGATGGTGTGTCCAAACTGGAAGACGGCTTCACCCGGAACGCGATTGCGGGCGACTCCTTGCCACCGATCCCCAAGTCGCGCGGGTCAGGCAGCAGCTCGTCAACGCGCCATGCAACTTCCCTGTTCGCCGCGTCGTAAGCTCCGCCATTGGTGGCGCTACCCTCCACATACTCCAACTCCGGAGGGAGCGCATTACGAATAACGGCGTCCGTCGCCTTGCCATCGCCGCGATTGCCATAGCGAATCGTCAGCAGAATCTGCCCGGGATTGTCGGGGGCGGGGTCGATCGCCAGCTTCGCCCATGGAGCAGGGCTGGCATCTGCCGCAGGCTGCTCTTTCTGGGCATTCTCACCAGACGGCGCCGCCTCGGCCAGCAGGGGTGTCTCCTGCTCAACTCTTGCCGGGGCGGACTCACCCTTCACCGGCACAGCTTCGTCCCCGGACTCGACGACCAGTGTCACAGAAATCTTCTGGTCGTCTCTCCAAAAGGTCATCTCTGTCTTTCCGAGGGTTCGCCCCTGAATGGCCACGCGATTGTCCGAAAGGATCGTGGGCGTCGCGATGTTGGGGTCCAATACCTCCACCTTCGTGATCCCCGCTATCTGAAGGATTTTCGGCGCGGACCGACTCAGGTGAAGGGTCCTCGATATCTCTGAGACAGAAGTTTCTCCCGTGCTGTCGCTTTGTGCGATCACCGGAAGAAGATGGGACGGCGCATGGGCCAACACAGCCGCGGCAAAAATGACGAAAGACTTTCTCATGAGACACAACCTCCCTGTTCTGTCCAGCCGCGGAATAGGAAGAATTACGCGCCTACTCCCGGCTGATGCAATAGAGCAAATTCGCAACCTGAATGACGGTGGAATTATACTCGTTCACGAATGGCAATGTCAACGCTCGAAAGATGTCTACCGGCCAAAATTCCGGCGTAAGACGGATCTCCGTTTGAGATGCTGCCGATTTCATGTTGGGAGCATCCACCGCTCTGCTGGAATTTGAGTCTTTCCGGCGAGTATTTGACAAATCTGCCCTGTTTCAATAGAATTGCTGGACTCTGGTAAACGGGTACAAAAGAGGGACCAATACCGACGCCGTGTGCGGGCGGCATCGCGCCGAAGCCACCGCGAGAGTACATTGTCCGTCCTACACTGATCCAGACCCCGATGTCCATATTGCGTTAGAACGCAAAACACCCGATGGAGGAACAAAGTTGCAGACCTCAAGCCGAGCCAACAGGATTCAACCTTCACCCACCCTGGCGGTGACGGCCAAGGCAAAACAGATGAAAGCTGAAGGGATCGACGTGGTCAGTTTTGGCGCGGGTGAACCGGATTTCGACACGCCGGACCATATCAAGATGGCCGCGATCAAGGCACTTGCCAGTGGTGACACCAAGTACACCCCCTCGTCCGGGACGCTCCAACTGCGAAAGGCCGTCTGTAGAAAGCTGCAGGAGGAGAACGGACTGGAGTATGAACCTGCTCAGATCATCGTCTCCTGCGGAGCAAAGCACTCGCTGTACAACATCTTCCAGGCGATGCTCAACCCGGGCGACGAGGTGGTCATTCCCGCGCCGTACTGGGTGAGCTATCCCGATCAGGTGCTGCTGGCAGACGGCAAGCCGGTGATTATCAGTGCGGGCGATTCCAGCAAGTTCAAGATCTCCCCGCAACAGCTAAGAGAAGCGATGACCGACAATACCGTCGCCGTCGTCATCAACAGCCCCAGTAACCCAACCGGCGCGACCTACTCGCCCGACGCTCTGAGGGAACTGGCAGAGGTGATTCTGGAACACCCGACAGCGGTGGCCATCTCAGACGAAATCTATGAGAAAATCGTGTATGATGGGCGCGAGGTCGTTTCCATCGCCTCCGTGCTTCCCGAGATGAAAGAGCGCACGGTGGTCGTGAACGGTCTCTCCAAGTGCGCGTCCATGACCGGCTGGCGAATGGGTTACGCCGCGTCGGTGAAGTCGCTGGCCGCGGCGATGGATAAGATTCAGAGCCAAAGCACGTCGAACCCCACTTCATTCATTCAGCCAGCCTGTATTGTGGCGCTGGAGCAATCCCGCGATTTTGTGAATATGATGGTGGAAGCATTCGACCAGCGCCGACGGCGCATCACCGAGTTACTAAATGATATTCCGGGGCTCACGATGGATCTCCCGGAAGGAGCGTTCTATGCGTTTGCCAATGCCTCGGGTGTAATGGGAAAGACGTTCAATGGTGTAACCGTGAACAACTCCGGAGAGCTTTCCGGGTATCTGTTAGATCATGCGAAGGTGGCTGTCGTTCCCGGGAACGGATTCGGTTTGGACACCCACATCCGCTTGTCCTACGCCACCTCCATGGAGAACATCGAGGAAGGACTGCGGAGGATTAAAGAAGCTCTGGCGTACAATGCAAGTCATTCCAGCCATACCCACTGTGCAGTGCGAAGATGGGGTGGATGGAAGAATGGATGAGTGGAAAGTCCGTCGGAATTTCCGTCATCCCGCCCGCCAGTCCTCCAGCGATGGAAAGGTGAAACTCTATGAGACAGGCAGAAAACGGAGAAAAGATAATCTTCAGTGGCGGATGCCTGAGCGTCCCCAATACGCCCGTTATTCCCTTCATCGAAGGCGACGGCACAGGGCCAGACATCTGGTCGGCTGCGGTGCGAGTATTTAACGCGGCGGTGGACAAGGCATACGGCAGTGCGCGGAGAATCGCGTGGCAGGAGGTCTTTGCCGGGCAAAAGAGCTTCGACCGTTTCGGCACCTGGCTGCCGGACGAAACGGTGGACGCGTTCAGGGAATACATCGTCGGCATCAAGGGTCCGCTCACCACACCCGTTGGCGGGGGCATTCGCAGCCTTAATGTGACCTTGCGACAGACCCTCGATCTCTACGTGTGCCTGCGTCCCGTGCGGTGGTTCCAGGGAGTTCCCTCCCCCGTGAAACATCCGGACCTGGTCGACATGGTCATCTTTCGGGAGAACACCGAGGACATCTACACGGGCATCGAGTGGAAAGCCGGAACCCCGGAAGCGCGGAAGGTCGTTCGCTGGTTGCAGGAGGCCATGGGAATTCAGCAGATTCGGTTCCCAGAGACTTCATCCATCGGCATCAAGCCCGTGTCTGAAGAGGGCAGCAAACGCCTGATCCGCGCGGCCATCGACTACGCCTTAAGGCACGGCCGCAAGTCGGTGACACTGGTTCACAAAGGCAACATTATGAAGTTCACGGAGGGTGGCTTCCGCGACTGGGGTTATGAACTGGTGAAGGACGAGTTCAGCGATACAGCCGTAGGATGGAACGACTGCGACGGCGACCCCGGTCATCGGCTGCTGGTGAAAGACGCCATCGCCGACATCTTCCTGCAGCAGGCTCTGACGCGCCCGGCGGAGTTCGATGTGATCGCCACCCTGAACCTGAACGGCGACTACATCTCCGACGCACTCGCCGCGCAGGTGGGAGGTATTGGCATCGCTCCGGGAGGCAACATCAACTACGTGACCGGGCACGCCATTTTTGAGGCCACGCACGGAACCGCGCCAAAATATGCGGGGCAGGACAAGGTCAATCCCGGCTCCATCATCCTGTCCGGCGAGATGATGTTCCGTCATCTCGGGTGGAATGAAGCGGCCGATCTGATCGTGAATGGTCTCGAAACCACCATCGCAAACAGGACGGTGACTTACGACTTTGAGCGTCTGATGGACGGAGCCACTTTGCTCAAGTGTTCCGAGCTTGCCAGCGCGATCATTGAGAACATGTAGCGGGAGATTTGTTTGAAAATCCACGAATACCAGGCCAAGCAGATTCTGGCGAAGTACCAGGTCCCCATCCCACAGGGCGATATAGCTGCCACTCCCGAGGAGGCGGCCGCGATCGCCGGGAAGTTAGGCAAGCGCGTGGTTGTCAAGGCGCAAGTCCACGTGGGCGGGCGCGGCAAGGCAGGCGGCGTGAAGCTGGCGGACACGCCGGACGAGGCGCAGGCAGCCGCCTCGCAGATACTGGGAATGGACATCAAGGGGCTGACGGTAGAAAAAGTGCTCGTGGAGGAAGCTGCCGACATCGCGGAGGAATACTACCTCGGCATCACCATTGACCGCGCAGCGCGGCGGAATGTAGTCATGGTTAGCGCGGTGGGAGGGGTGGATATTGAGGAGGTCGCCGCCACGACTCCGGAGAAAATCGCGAAGGTTCACCTCGACCCGGCCATCGGGATGATGGATTTCCATACCCGAATTCTCGCTATCGAGGCAGGACTAAACCCCGCTGCCATACGACCCGCCTCGGGATTCCTCAAGGCGCTCTATAGAGCCTACATGGACGTGGACGCGTCCCTTGCGGAGATCAACCCGCTGGTTCTGACAGCAGGTGGGAACTTGATCGCCACCGACGCCAAGATCAACATCGATGACAACGCGCTGTTTCGGCAGACGAAACTGGCAGAGCTGCGGGAGGAGCAGGAGGAGGACCCCATCGAAGCCGAGGCCCATCGGAAGGGATTGATCTACGTGAGGCTCGACGGGAACATCGGGATACTCGGGAATGGAGCAGGATTGGTGATGACCACCCTGGACGTTGTTCAGCGCGAGGGCGGCCGACCAGCCAATTTCCTCGATGTCGGCGGCGGCGCCAAAGCAGAACTCGTCCGCAGCGCCCTTGAGACCGTGCTTCTGGACACGAACGTCAAGGGAGTGCTGTTCAACATCTTTGGCGGCATCACCCGGTGCGACGAAGTGGCGAAGGGGATTCTCGATGCAACCGCTGCCATGGACATTAACGTGCCGATTGTAATTCGCCTAACGGGGACGCGTGAGCGAGAAGGCCAGCAACTGCTGCAGGGCACTCATCTCATTCCCGCAGCGTCGATGCAGGAAGCCGCGCAGAAGATTGTGGAGCTGGTGAGTCACGCAGGGAAAGCCACGTTCCCGTGAGGTTGAATGAAATGGGCTGTCATTTTTCATCCCCACGCACAGATGCGAATGAGAGAGCGAGGGGCCGAGGAGGACGAAGTCAGGGCCACCATCGAGCAGGGAGAGCAGTTCCCGGCGACGTACGGGAGAACGGGATTCCGCCGCAACTTCAGTTTCGGCCGCCACCGACGCGGAAGCTTCTACGAAACAAAGCAGGTGGAGGCGTATGCGGAACCTCAAGGTGAAGACTGGCTCGTTGTGACCGTAGTTACTCGCTTTTTCTGAGTCAAGAAGGAGAAGAAACCGATGCGACTTACGTATGACCCCAGATACAACATTGCCTATATCTACTTTCAGGAGAAGAGCGTGGAAGTGGAAAGCATTCGGGTTAGCGAAGAGCTGACGGTTGACCTGTCCCCCGACGGTAGAATCTTCGGGATCGAGTTGCTGAACGCGAATGAGCAGTTGCGGCGAGGTGCGACGGGAGAATTCGTTGTCGTCAACGAAGCAACCGGGGAGAGATCTGAAGTCCCAATCTTCCTCCAAGAAGCTGCGTAGCAGGACATTGTCGCGCTTTGTGCGCGGCTATCCGAGGATAGGGGAAGCAACCCGTCAGGGAGAAGAACGATTTTGAGCATTTACGTTAACAACTCCACCCGTCTCCTCGTGCAGGGGGTCACCGGTCGGGAGGGGGAATTTCATACCCGGCAGATGATCGAGTACGGCACGAACGTCGTTGCCGGAGTGACGCCGGGGAAAGGCGGGCAGGTCATCGAGCACCTGGGCGCCCGGGTTCCGGTTTTCAACACGGTGAAGGAGGCCGTCACTGAGGCTCAGGCGAACTGTACGGTTATCTTCGTGCCGCCGCCCTTCGGGTGTGACGCGGTGTTGGAGGCGCTGGATGCGGGAGTGACGGGGATCGTATGCATCACGGAGGGGATTCCAACCCAGGACATGCTGCGTGTTCACCGCTTCCTCATGGAGGCGCAGGGGTGGATGATCGGCCCGAATTGTCCTGGCGTCATCTCCCCGGGGAAGTGCAAGGCAGGCATTCTGCCAGGCAACATCTTCATGCCGGGCAACGTGGGGCTGGTGTCCCGCAGTGGCACGCTCACGTACGAGATCGTGAATGAGTTGACCCAGGCAGGACTGGGACAGAGCACCTGCGTCGGCATTGGCGGCGATCCCATCATTGGGTCATCCTTTGTCGACGTGCTGAGACGATTCGAAGGGGACCCCGAGACCGCTGCTGTGGTGTTGATTGGTGAAATCGGTGGAAACGATGAAGAAGTTGCAGCAGAATTCATCCGTGACAAGATGACGAAACCTGTGGTATCCTTCATCGCTGGAAAGACGGCGCCACCCGGCAAGCGCATGGGTCATGCCGGAGCGATCGTCTCCGGTAGCAGCGGCACAGCCCAGGGGAAGATTGAGGCTCTCGACGCGGTTGGGGTTGCTGTGGCCAACCTTCCCAATGAAGTTCCGACGCTGGTGAAGAGAGTGCTGCAATGAAACTCAGCCAGGGACAGTTGGAGGGTTACCGCCTGAGGTGGCGCGTGCGATGCGAGCAGCGCCAGGCTGAACGCGAGCAGTGGAAGCGGGATGCTCGTGAGTGCGCGGATCTTATTGCGCGCACGTTAGCGCGCGACTTTGGAGTAGAAACGGTTTGCCTCGTGGGTTCTCTGACGCGTAGCGCCGTTCCGGCGGGCCGGCCCGACATCGACTTGGCGGTCAGGGGATTGCCGGCGGACAAGTACTGGAAGGCTCTGGGCGCGGCCTGTGATGCGGCCTCGCCGTTCGAAGTGGACTTGATTCCCGTGGAGGATGCTACCCCGCGGATGCTGGAAGCCATTCAGGAAGGACAGGTCTTGTTCGATGTCCACGGAAAGGAATTGTGCGGTGATTCCACGACTTGCCGCGGAGATTGAGAAGGAGCTTAGGGATTTGGGGACGCTCGCTCAGGAGATGAGCGACGCCAGATTGCGTTTCCGGGATCGGGAACCCGACGGCTACGACCTTCGAGCGATCTCCGGCATTTTGCAGGATTTCTACACTGGCATCGAGAGGGTTTTCGTCAGGGTGGAAGAGGAAGTCAACGGCGGTCTTCCGGCAGGCGAGGACTGGCACAAGCAACTGCTCACCGATATGGCCTTGGAAATTCCTGGGATCAGACCTCCGATGGTCTCGGAATCCCTTGCGGCAGAATTGGACGAGTACCTGCGGTTTCGTCACTTGGCCCGGCACACATACGGATTCAGACTCTCCTATGATCGAATGGCGCGTCTTGTCGAGCGGCTGGAACTTGTGTTCGCGGATTTTCGGGCGGCGTGTGTGGAGTTCATGGATTACCTGAAGTCACTCAGCAAAGGATGAACCAACAATGAAGATCTCAGTGATTGGCGCAGGTCGGGTTGGCGCCACCGCGGCGCTATTGATGGCTCAAAAGGAGCTGGGGGACATTGCGCTTCTCGACATACCGGAAGTCGCCGATATGCCGAAGGGAAAGGCGTTGGATCTGAGCGAGACCGCTCCGATCGAGGGATTCGATTCCAGACTATCAGGCGGAACGGACCCGCACATCATCGCGGACAGCGATATCGTAGTGGTTACTTCAGGAATGCCCAGGAAGCCGGGGATGTCTCGCATGGACCTGCTGAAAACCAATGCCAACATCGTTCAGGCGGTCACGCGGAACATTATCAAACACGCTCCGAATGCCATCATCCTGACGGTGGCCAATCCTCTCGACATTATGTGCTACGTTGCATTGAAGACCAGCGGGTTCCCGCCCCACCGCGTTTTCGGGCAAGCGGGAGTGCTGGATTCCGCGCGGTTCCGGTTCTTCATTGCCGATGAGCTACAGGTTTCCGTGGAAGACGTCCAGGCCATGGTCCTTGGCGGACATGGCGATTCGATGGTGCCTCTTCCATCGTACAGCACCGTCTCCGGAATCCCGATAACTCATCTGATCCAGAAAGACAGGCTCGACCAGTTGATTCAACGCACGCGCGACGGGGGAGCCGAGATTGTTAGCCTGCTGAAGACCGGCAGCGCCTTCTATGCGCCCGGCGCTGCAACGTGTCAGATGGTGGAGTCCATCGTGTGCAACAAACGGCGATTGCTGCCGACCACCTGTTTTCTCCAAGGCGAGTTTGGTCTGAATGACGTCTACATCGGGGTACCCGCGGTGTTGGGGAAGAACGGCGTGGAAAAGATCGTTGAGGTGCCGCTGATTAAGGAAGAAAAAGACGCGCTGGCCAGGTCGGCGACGGATGTGCACGCCGGCCAGAAGGCGTGGGAAGAATCCCGCAAGTCTTGAGCGCAACACTCTTCCTTGCCGGCATGTTGAGCAACGTTGGGTCTCGAGGCTTCTGTTAGACTTTTGCCGTGTCGCCGGCTCGTTCTTATGCCGACGTCCTGCAATACCTTGATAGGAGTGCAAAGTTTGGTCTATCATTCAGCGTCGTTTGGCGATGGAGTGCTCTCCGGCGGCGGTATCGTTGGAGTCCGCACACAAAGGAAGGGGCGCTGATGGCAGCCCAGGTAGCTCAGTAGATATCTATAAGGAGTGATGCGTATGGTAAAGCGACAGGCAGGGGTCACGGAGGCTCAGATTGCTGTCCATTGGAAGGAGGAGGATTACTTCCCGCCCTCCGCCAAGTTCATCGGACAGGCAAATGCCGCGGATCCGGGTATCCTTGAACGATTCAGTGAAGAGCATTTCCCCGAATGTTTCAAGGAGTATGCGGACCTACTCACGTGGGACAAATACTGGCACACGACGCTGGACACCAGCAATGCGCCGTTCTGGAAGTGGTTCGTCGGCGGAAGACTCAATGCTTGTTACAACTGTGTCGACCGCCATCTGGCGAAAAACCGGAACAAAGCGGCGTTTATCTGGGTGCCGGAACCCGAGGAAGAAGAGGACCGCGTGATCACCTACCAGGAACTGTATGTGCAGGTCAACGAGTTCGCTGCCCTCCTACGCGATTTCTGCGGACTAAAAACGGGCGACCGCGTCACCTTCCACATGCCGATGCTGCCCGAGCTGTCAGTGTCGATGTTGGCCTGCGCCCGGTTAGGAATTATCCACTCGCAGGTGTTCGGCGGTTTTAGCGGGCAAGCGTGCGGCGACCGCATCATCGATTCGGGCAGTCACGTCTTGGTGACCATGGACGCCTACTATCGGAACGGCAGCCTGATCGACCACAAGGCCAAGGCCGATGAGGCGGTGGCGCGGGCTGAGTCGGAGGGTGTCCATGTCGATAAGGTGCTCATCTGGCGCCGTTACCCTCAGCAGTATTCATCACCCACTCCGTTGGTGGAGGACCGCGATTTCATCGTGAACGATTTGCTGAAGGATTATACAGGGAAACGTATCGCGCCGGTATCGATGCCAGCGGAGGCTCCCTTATTCCTGATGTATACCAGCGGCACGACCGCAAGCCCCAAGGGGTGCCAGCATAGCACAGGGGGTTACCTTGCTTACGTGGCCGGAACCTCCAAGTATTACCAGGATATCCATCCTGAAGATACTTACTGGTGTCTGGCAGACATCGGTTGGATTACCGGCCATTCGTACATCGTGTATGGCCCGCTGGCCTTGTGCGCCACCAGCGTGATGTACGAAGGGGTGCCCACCTATCCGGACGCGGGGCGGCCGTGGCGGGTAGCGGAACGCCTCGATGTGAATATCTTCCACACGGCGCCTACTACTATCCGTATGTTGCGCAAGGCAGGTCCCGGAGAACCCGCGAAATACAATTACCACTTTAAGCACATGACCACCGTAGGTGAGCCGATTGAGCCGGAGGTGTGGCGCTGGTACTACGCCGCGGTCGGCAAGGGCGAAGCGGTGATTGTTGATACCTGGTGGCAGACCGAAAACGGCGGTTTCCTGGGGAGCACGCTTCCTGCTTTGCACCCGATGAAACCGGGCAGTTGCGGCCCGGGCGTACTGGGCATTTATCCGATAGTGTATGATGAGAAAGGCAACGAGGTGGAAGCCGGTAGCGGCACGGCAGGCAACATCTGCATCCGCAATCCGTGGCCAGGCATCTTCCAGACCATCTGGGGAGACCCAGATCGCTTTGTGGAGATATATTTCGCCAAGTACTGCAAAAACAGAGAAAGCAAAAACTGGCAAGATTGGCCGTACCTCGCCGGCGATGGAGCTATGCAGGCGGCCGATGGCTATCTCCGCATCCTTGGACGGGTCGATGATGTCATCAATGTCGCCGGGCACCGCTTGGGCACGAAAGAACTGGAGTCCGCCTGCCTCACTGTCGAGGAAGTAGTCGAAGCTGCCGCTGTCCCTGTGCTGGATGAAATCCGGGGGCGGGCCGTCGAAATATATGTTGCCCTGCAACCGAGTGTTGACCCGAGTGACGAGATCCAGCAAAAAGTTACCGCAGCGATTGAAAAGACCATCGGAAAAATCGCCCGGCCCAAGAACGTTTGGATTGTGCCCGACATGCCGAAAACACGCTCCGGCAAGATTATGCGCCGTGTACTTGCCGGCATCTCTAACTTTACCGACCCGGGCGACACCATGACCTTGGCGAATTCGGAAATCGTAGAGGATGTGCGCCAGCATGTGCAGTCCGAAAAAATTGCTCGCGGGGATGCGCCGAAAGAGTTGACCGACGAAGAACGAGAAGAACTCGCCAAGTTCGGGCAGGAGTCGTAATAGAGCAAAGATAAATGAGGGGCCGGAGCGTGGCCTTTCCGCGTAACGTTACGGCTCCCAAGTCGTTTCTATAAGTAAATCATCAATAATCTGTCCATCGCAGAGAGCGCAGAGCGTGCGAAGATTTGCCTTCTTTTCTGTTCGGACTCTGTGAGTCCGCGTTCTCCGGGATCTCTGTGGTGAGAAAATGGGGACAGAATTTATGACGATCTACTTATTGACTGCGTTCTCCAAAACGAGGCCCAAAATGAACCGTTTGATAACCGTAATCCGCTCATCGGTTTTCCGCAAGTGCCTTATGGGGCTAACCGGGTTAGGTTGGTGTGGGTTCCTGCTCGTGCACCTGTACGGGAACCTCTTCTTCTACGCCGGTGCGGAAGCCTTTCACGACTACTCGGAACATCTCGTAGAAAGCCCCTTCATCGTCCCGATGGAAATCGGGCTTCTCGTGCTGCTGCTGTTGCACGTGTTGCTGGGAGTTGCGGTGACGCTCGAGAATGGCAAGGCGCGCCCTCAGGGATACGCTGTCAAGAACCGCAAAGGGGAAAGGGGCATTGCCGCATCCACCATGATCTACTCCGGCATCGTCATCGGTTTTTTCTTGGTTCTGCATCTCCGTCATTTCAAGTTCGGAGAGCGCGGCGAGAATTTCTACGCAGCGATGGTGGAATTGTTCCGGCAACCGATTTACGCTGTCTGGTATGTCTTGGCGGTTTGCGTCGTCGGACTTCACAGCAGCCACGCCTTTCAGAGCGCCTTCCGCTCCATCGGGTTTGAGCATCCGAAGTTTGGACCAACGCTGCGACGCGTCTCCCGTCTCTTTGGGTGGTTGATTGCAGTGGGTTTCAGTACATTCCCAATCTGGGTATTTGTTTTCAGAGGGGGACAACCATGAAGCTGGACGCACACATCCCTTCGGGACCCCTCCATGAGAAGTGGGACCGATACCAATTCGACCTGAAACTGGTAAGCCCAGCCAACAAACGAAAGCTGGATATCATTGTTGTTGGGACCGGTCTCGCCGGAGCGTCGGCTTCGGCAAGCCTCGCAGAGCTTGGCTACAGCGTCCGCACGTTTTGCGTTCAGGACAGCCCACGGCGCGCACACAGCATCGCCGCTCAGGGGGGCATCAACGCTGCCAAGAACTACGCCAATGATGGCGACAGCATCCACCGGCTCTTCCGCGACACGATCAAGGGGGGCGACTACCGGTCGCGCGAAGCAAACGTATATCGATTGGCACAGGTGAGCAACAGTATTATTGACCAGTGCACGGCACAAGGCGTCCCGTTCGCCCGGGAATACGGAGGTCTGCTGGCAAACCGTTCCTTTGGAGGCGCGCAGGTTTCTCGGACTTTCTATGCTCGTGGACAAACCGGACAACAACTACTGCTGGGAGCCTACGGGGCGATGCTGCGGCAGGTCGCCGAGGGAAAGATCAAGCTGTACCCGCGCCACGAGATGCTGGACCTGGTGGTCGTCAACGGCGTCGCGCGCGGCATCGTGACGCGGAACCTGCTCACCGGTGACACCGAGGCCCACACCGCGCACGCGGTTCTGCTCTGCACGGGGGGGTATACCAACGTCTTCTATCTCTCCACCAACGCTGCCGCGAGCAACGTGACAGCAACCTGGCGCGCCCACCGGCGAGGTGCGTTGTTTGCCAATCCCTGCTACACCCAGATTCATCCGACGTGCATCCCCGTCCACGGCGATTACCAGTCCAAGCTCACATTGATGAGCGAGAGCCTCCGGAATGATGGACGCGTATGGGTGCCTGCACAGGCGGGCGATGAGCGTTCGCCGGAGCAGATACCCGAAGTTGAGCGCGACTATTTTCTGGAGCGAAAGTACCCAGCCTTCGGGAACCTCGTCCCACGGGACGTCGCCTCCCGCAACGCCAAACAAGTGTGCGACGAGGCCCGCGGCGTGGGTGAAACGGGCCGCGCCGTGTACCTTGATTTTCACGAGGCGATTGCGCGAGATGGCCAGGACAAGATTCGTGAGCGGTACGGAAACCTGTTTGACATGTACGAACGGATCACGGCTGAGAACGCCTACAAGGTCCCCATGAAGATCTACCCGGCACCGCACTACGCGATGGGAGGTCTGTGGGTCGATTACAATCTAATGAGCAACGTGCCTGGTCTCTTCGTGCTGGGCGAAGCCAATTTCTCCGACCATGGCGCCAATCGCCTCGGCGCCAGCGCCCTCATGCAGGGACTGGCTGATGGCTACTTTGTGATCCCCTACACGCTGGGGGGGTACTTATCAGGCGCGGAGCTGCCATACGTCTCCAGCGACCATGAGGCGTGCCGGGAAGCTCTCGCCGCGGCGAAGGAAAGGACTTCGCGATTGCTTGCAGTGAACGGAAAGCGAACCGTTGGCCAGCTCCACCGCGATTTGGGTCTGCTGCTGTGGAACCAGTGCGGCCTGTCGCGGAACGAGTCCGGACTCAAGGACGCGCAAGCGCAGATTCCACGGGTTCGCCAGGAGTTCTGGGAAACCGTCACGGTTTTGGGTTCGGGGAGAGCGTTGAACCAAAATCTCGAACGCGCCGGGCGCGTCGCCGATTTTCTCGAGTTTGCCGCTCTGCTGGTCGACGACGCCCTCCATCGCTCTGAATCGTGCGGCGGCCATTTTCGCGAAGAAAGTCAGACGCCCGAGAACGAGGCCCGGAGGGACGATGAGCACTTCGCTTACGTCGCGGCCTGGGAGTTCAATGGCGTCGGCGAGACACCGACACTGCGCAAGGAGCCTCTCCAGTTCGAGTCCATCGAGTTGTCACAGAGGAGTTACAAATAGAGAGTCCGAGAATGGAAAGGGAAGAAGTTGCCATCCATGTCCATAGGGCACAGCAACGTTGGTTTGCTGGAGGTTTGTATCTCCAGCAATACCGTTCGAGGGAGACTCATCCCACATGAGAGCAATTTCCCGAGAAAATGCCGTCGCAAAAAACATACCCCCGATGAACACGGCGCACCAATGAATTGTCAGGATATACTCCTATGAATCTCAAACTGAAAGTCTGGCGGCAAGAAAGATTAGAAGCTCAAGGAAAATTCGCTGTCTACGAAGCCACGAATATCTCACCCGACGCTTCTTTTCTGGAGATGCTGGACGTCGTGAACAATGAGTTAATGCTTAAGGGCATCGAGCCCATTGCCTTCGAGCACGACTGCCGGGAGGGAATCTGTGGCTGCTGCGGTTGCATGGTGGATGGTCAGGCCCACGGTCCGCAGAAGGGCACCACGCTCTGCCAACTGCACATGCGACACTTCCGGGACGGACAGACGCTGGTGCTGGAACCGTGGCGGGCGAAAGCGTTCCCCATCATCAAAGACCTGATAGTGGATCGCTCTGCCCTGGATGAAATTATCATCGCCGGAGGCTACGTGTCCGTCAACACCGGCGCCGCGCCGGACGCGAATGCCATCCCCGTTCCCAAGGACAAGGCGGAAGAAGCTATGGACTCGGCGGCGTGTATCGGGTGCGGCGCATGCGTGGCCGCCTGCCCTAATGCCGCAGCGATGCTTTTTACCGGCGCCAAGATCTCTCAACTCGCCCTTCTCCCCCAAGGATATCCCGAGCGTCACCAGCGCGCCCTCCGCATGGTGGAAGCAATGGAAGCCGCCGGCTTCGGCGGCTGCACCAATGTCGGCGAATGTGAAGCCGCCTGCCCCAAAGAAATCTCCGTCCGCAACATCGCGCGAATGAATTGGGAATTCCTCCGCGCCAGTGTCAATCGCGCCTGACCGGAAAAGGACGTCAAATCCCGAGTAACCGTTCAGTTGTCGGTAGGAACGCCCCCCGTATCAAACTGAGGGGCTTTGCACTCAACTGAACGGATACAATCCCAACGCCAGTTGCACGAACCGTAACATTGCATGTTGGAGCGTGGGACTTGCGTCGGGGGGCATTGTCCACCCTCTCACGTTTGTGGATCATCGATTATGCTGGAGCGGGCATAATTGCCGAGAATGCCATTGACGAATCGTCCCGATTCAGCGGTGCTGAATGTTTTCGCCAGCTCAACAGCTTCGTTGATGGCAACGCGGTGGGGGACGTCAGGCATGTGGTTGATCTCCAGCAGGGCCATACGGAGCAGGTTGCGGTCCACGAGAGCGAGGCGGTCGAGTGACCAACCGGAGGCATACTGGGTGATGATGGCGTCCAACTCGGCGCGGTGGCAGTGGACCCCTTCCACCAGCTTCCTTGCGAACGCCCGAATTTCAGGATCATCGGGCGCCCAATCCGCTTCGATGTCCATCGACTCCTGCGGTTCCCCGTCGGTGATGTCCATCTGATAGAGCCACTGCAGGGCCAGTATGCGGGATTTTCTCCGTTTACCCATTTGTCAAAGACCTGGTTGATTTGGTCAAATACCCGGCGAGTCCGAGGCGTTGGGGGGATGGCCCCAGCAGATTCCGCGCGGTCCTTCTCTCACCCACGCACACCTCTATCCTTCACCCATCCGCCGTTTGATAAAGTTGGTGTAGACCTCGCCCTTCTTGAAGAAGGCGTTGGACAGGATGCTGCGATGAAAGGAAAGAGTGGTCTTCACGCCTTCAATCACCATCTCGTGAAGGGATCGCTGCATGCGCTGGATGGCTTCGGCGCGGTTGTGCCCGTGGCAAATGACCTTGGCAAGCAGAGAATCATAGTAAGGCGGCATGACGTAGCCGGAGAAAATATGGGAATCCACGCGAACGCCAATGCCACCGGGCGCGTGGTACTTTGTAATCTTCCCCACCGAAGGGGCAAACCGCTTCTTCGGATCCTCTGCGGTGATGCGGCATTCAATAGCATGTCCGCTCAGCCGCACGTCTCGCTGGCGGTAGCCGAGTCGCTCGCCCGCGGCGACGCGAATCTGCTCCTTGACGAGGTCGATGCCGCTGACCATCTCGCTGACCGGGTGCTCGACCTGGATGCGAGTGTTCATCTCCATGAAAAAGAACTCGTTCCTGCTCCCCAAGAGGAACTCCACGGTGCCGGCGTTGGTGTACCCCACAGCCTTTGCTGCTCGAATGGCCGCTTCTCCGACGCGGTTCCGAAGGGAGGGATTCAGAGCCGCGCACGGGGATTCTTCCAGCATCTTCTGATGGCGACTGGTCTGGAGAGAGCAATCCCTTTCGCCCAGGTGAACGACATGTCCGTGCTCGTCGGCGAGGATCTGAACCTCCACATGCCGCGGTTCCTCGATATACTTCTCGACGTATACGTCTCCGTTGCCGAAGGCCGCTTCCGATTCAGACCGGGCAGTGTTGAGTCCCTGAGAGAGCTCCGTATCGTTCTGCACGATCCGCATCCCCCTCCCTCCACCGCCAGCGGCGGCCTTGATGATCACCGGGTACCCGATGTTGTGGGCGAAGTTGATGGCGTCCTTTTCGGTGGAAATAATGCCTTCGGTGCCAGGCACAACAGGGACCTCGGACTCTAGCATCAGCTTACGCGCCTCGGCCTTGTTCCCCATTTTCTCGATGACCTGCGATGTAGGACCGATGAACTTGATGTTGACCCGCTCACAGATTTCCGCGAAGTTGGGATTCTCGGCCAGAAACCCGTAGCCCGGATGGATGGCCTGCGCCCCCGTGATGAAGGCCGCGCTGATGATGTTGGCGACGTTCAGATAACTGTCCCGTGCCGGCGCCGGTCCGATGCACACAGCCTGATCGGCGAGCCGACTGTGCAGGGCGTCACGGTCGCCTTCGGAGAAAACGGCAACTGTCTCGATGTCCAGTTCCTGGCAAGCGCGGATCACTCGGACGGCGACTTCCCCTCGGTTTGCTATCAGAACTCGTTTGAACAAATGTCATAAACCTCGTTACAGGAACCGACGGCCTCCGGCGGATAGATCAGAATTCCTCGTGGCCTGGATGCGGGCAGTGTACCTTCCCTGTCTGTGAGTCGTAAACGTAATCTTCGCCACCCACGGGACACTTTGTGACCGACTGCATTGATGTTCCGAGGTCGGCCAGACTTGCCGGCCGCTCGTTCTCGTCGGTGCCGCCGCCGTACATGGAGATGGCCTGGCGCACCTGTCCCAGATAGGTGGAGCACTCCAAGTCGGTGGACTTGTCCATCGCGGCCTTGGGCGCGCTCTTCACCTCTCCCTTGTCGTTTTTTCTCGGACCCAGGAAGATGCTATAACCCACCATCATGATGACGAGAACAACGAGAATCCCAATCAGTGTTTGCCCTGATCTCTCCAGTGCTCGCGGCGAACGGTAACTCCCTTCCATTTCACGCCTCGGTTTCCAGAATCATCAATTCCTGACCATACTCGGCAGGCTGGTCACTATCGACAAGGATTTGGGCGATGATGCCATCGGTCGGGGTGGTCACTTCGTTGAGAACTTTCATGGCCTCCACGACGCAGACAAGCTGCCCTTCCTTGACGCGTTGCCCGGCTTTCACCAGCGGATCGGCCTGGGGCTTCTCGCCCAAGTGGACTGTGCCCACAATCGGCGAGCGGATGGGGACAAATCGTAACGGCCTTTCCGGGTTCATGGCTGACACGGAATCCTCAGAGGGAGCGGATTGGGGAGAGGCAGAGGCGCCCGGGTAAGGCTCCCACGGCTGCATCGCGCCAGCGGGGTTCGCCCCTGGCGTCTCTTTGCCGCCCATCCGCTTCTTAACGGTGATGCGGCCCGTCTCGTTGGAAACCGTCAACTCTGTGATATTGGCGTCCTTCGCCAAGGCGATCAACTCACGAACGCGCTCGATGTCGATGTTCAACTCTCTTCCTCCCCGGCTTCCCGGGCCTGTGGATTGGAGCAGCGATCACTTCTCTGAAACCGCGGCGAAGTATAGCACATATCATGGGTAGTCGCAATGGACAGACGGGTACATGGGACGGCAATTGGAGGTTGACGCTCGCGCACGTAGAGGTCTACAATCGCGTATGCAAACACAGACAACGGAGTGCATCATGCTCCTTGCCACTCAATACTCGGCAATAATCAGGCGCAGTATTCCGGTGGGTTTCCGGCGGGCGCTGCTGATCGGTCTGTTCATCTGCCGGACCGGAGGTACTGATGTGCGCGCGATGCCGCTCAACTCCAATGATTCATTCCTCGCCGGCGCGTATGGCGGCATCAACCGGATCGGTATGGAGGGAGACACCTACTCCCTCTACACGAACCACGGCTTCGACTGGATCTGGCTGCAGCACAAACTGGCAGTTCCACAGATCCTCGCAGGGCATGGCACGGAGACACTAATCCGGGACGTCGGCAAACGCAGTCGGATTCTTCTGCGCGTTCTGTGGTGGGGCGACCACAATACCTTTAGTGCCTGGCAGCACGAGCTGAACTCTTTCGGCATCAAGCCCGCGCAGTATGGAGGGGAGAATCTGACGGGTAAGGACTGGATCGATCTGGCGGACGACCCGGAACTGCTGGAGAAGGCCAAGCGGACCATCGACTGGCAGATTGATGTCATTGAATCGCGGTGCGACAAGGGCACGCTGTATGCTGTCACCTTGTCCGAAGAAGAACCGGACGTCGGCATGTCCTTTGGCCGTGGCATGGCGTGGTTCGCACAACATGAGATGGAGGTGTGGCCGCAGATCGAGAAGGTCCATAATGCGCTGTATGATCACGTCAAGGGCAGGTATCCTCACCTGAAAATCGCGACGACGTTTTACCCCGGCGCGCTGAAACGGGCGAAGGTTCGACCGAAGCTCAAGCATGACATTGTCTGCATCGATCCCTATCCGGCGAAGGGGCAACTTGATGAGACACTCGCCGACTGCAGGGAGATCTACGGTGTCAGCAACGATGTTTATATCCTGCTCTGGGGTTGCGGATCGCTGCGCGGAGTCGATGGCTTCTGCCTCAAGTCCTATCGCGAAGACACCGAATGGGCGGAGACTGTCTTCAGGGCATTTCGTGAAGCAGGCTACCGGAACATCGGGTGGTTTGGCCTGAACTACAAGACCAACAGCTTCGACCGCATCACCCACTGGATCGATGCGGATAGCCCGGGAACCTACGCTTCAAACGGACTCGCCCAAACGGTCGACTCAGCAAACCGCCAGTGGAAGGAGGCTCTCAAGGCGATTTCGTTGCTCCCGCCGGAGGTCCAACGGAACATACAAATCCCCAACGCACTGCCTGTGGTCCAACCGAAGGCAAAGCCCAATGCTACAATCCGAAAGAATCTACACTACACTGCAGAGCGCCGCTACGCCCTCATTGCCACCTCCCTCGACGCGGCGGAAGAGACCGCCCGGGTTCTCCGCTCTCTTTCGGACTTGGCAACCAGTCAGCAGTTCCTTTCCGCCTACGGACTTGTGAAGGCAGTTGCGCCCGTCGCCTCCGAGAAGGAGGTGCAGCAGGCTCTCGCCAATTGCAGCGCCTTTTACCGGCTACCCGAATTCTTTCGATTGTCTCAAGAATTACTGGGGAGAATCAGAGCGCACACCGCCGCTCTTCTGAAGGAAACTGGAGAGAGCGTGAGCGACGGAAAGCGCAAGCGTCCCGAAGCCTCGATTACGCAGGCGCAGGGAGCATTAACCGAACTGCGCGCAGCGTGGGAACAGTTGAATTTCACCGCGGGCGCCGAGAAAGCGAAGCTGCTGGCCCATGCGGTGGCATCGGCGGGGTTGTCCGAAGGGGTGACGCTGAGAATTCACCTGGTGAATCCCTACTCCTATGAAGTCAACGCGGCGCCGGTGATTCGCGTGTCAGATGACGGCAATCACTGGACGGAAGCCTATCGCGGTGAACCATTCCACGGTCAGGCGCGTTCGGTCATCGACTTGCCCGTCTCCATTCCGCCGGCATTCGTGATGGTGGACAACGGCAACTGGACGGGAGCCTTCGGCGTGGACGCGGTTGAGATTCTGCGGGGGAATGATCTCACCTGTATGAAGGTCTTCGAGTCGAGAGGGGACGTCTGCGATCTCCGCCTCGCGGAAGCGCGTAATGATGGGTTCGGGCGCATCAAGCATGTGGGAGCCGGGTACGAAAAGGACTACATCGTTTTCTCCGCGCGTCCCTCCGAGAAGAGTTGATTCAGAACGCTCGAGCGCTCTCGGCACATCGCAACGTGAGGAGTAACAACACGTGGATTACCGCACAGGAATGAATCATGCCTCGGCTTCAGCCATCCTATGTGGCTTCCTCTTTTTTTTCGGATGCGTCACGACCCAGGCCGAAGAGTGGCCGTATTGGCGTGGAGCCAGTCGCAACGCTGTCACCACAGAGACTTCTGGCTGGGAGGAGGGCGTGTGGCCCTTAAAGGGTCCGGCTTGGCAGGTGACCCTTGGGGATGGCGCGACCTCCCCCATCGTTGTCGGAAACCGGGTCTATGCAATGGGTTGGAAGGACAACGTCGACACTGTCTACTGCCTCAACGCCTCGACCGGACGTGAAGTCTGGAAGCAGTCCTACCCATGCCCGCGCTACGGACGGCACCACCGTGGCAATGAGCAACTGTATGGCGGCCCCTCGCCCACACCGGAATACGATGCAGCGACCCAGCTCCTCTACACGCTAAGCAACGACGGTCACCTCCACTGCTGGGACACCCGCAATCACGGGCGGCGGGTGTGGACGCTGAACCTGTACGATACGTATGGGATTGGCCAACGTCCCAACGTGGGCGGCGGGATAGAGGACTATGGCTTTGTCACATCCCCCCTGGTCCACGGGGGCTCGGTGATCGTTGAGGTGGGCGACGATGAAGGCAACCTGATGGCTTTCGACAAACGCACCGGTCAGCGTCAGTGGGTTTCAGATTGCAGGGACCCGGCCGGCCACACCGGAGGACTGGCCGCGATGACCGTCGAAGGCGTGCCGTGCATCGTTGTACTGACCCTTCAGCGTTTGGTGGTTGTTCGCGTGGACACGGGGCATGAGGGACAGACGGTTGCCTCCTACGACTGGCAGACGCACATAGCGCAAAACATTCCCACACCGGGCGTCTGCGGAGAGTGCGTCGTGGTGACGACGGACTACAACATGAACAAGATGGCCAAGCTGAAGATATCGCTTGAGGGCACCACTCTGCTCTGGGAGCAGAAACATGTGTCCAAGGTGTGCGGACCGGTCATCTACAACAACCACATCTACCTTGCATGGCGGCAACTGAAGTGCATCGACTTCGCGACGGGTGAGCAGAAATGGATGGGTGGCAGTTTCGGCGAAGAAGGTTCCTGCCTGGTGACCCGAGACGGCCGCCTGATCGTTCTCGGCAACCGCAGAATCGCCTTGGTCGAAACAGCGGATCGTTCACCGGGAGCGTACACGGAGCTGTCGGTCCGGGGAGAAATCGGGACGAGCACGTGCTGGCCCCATGTAGCGGTTGCCGGTGGACGCTTGTATGCCAAAGACAAATCGGGCAATCTGCTCTGCTTTCTGCTCGCACAGGGCGAGAACAAGGCCGAGGGACAACCGCCGAAACCATTGGACATTTTCTCCTTTTCATCAAAGGACGCCGGGCCGGATTTTGGAGGAGCATGGGGCGTCTGGCCGACGGAGGGGTTGTGCAGGTGCACCGCGACCTTCGTCCCGGGCGATGATGCCGAACGAGGCAAAGGCGGGTCGATGAGAATCGATTACCAAATCGACGGCGCGCCCCACAGTGTCGCCCTATGGGCAACTCCGGCAAATGGCGCCCTCGATCTAACTCCCTATGACAGATTCGTTCTCTGGGCGAAGGGCGAGGTGGACACGTTCTCTCTGGTGGTCGAAGGCTCGAGGTCTGACAAGTCTGGAGAGGCCAAAGGGGTTGCAGAGTGTGTCATTCGTGGTGTCACAAAACACTGGCAGCGGTTTGAGGTGCCGTTCAAGATCTTCAAGCCACGTGTCGGCGGCGCCGCGCTCGACTGGCGTCAAGCGAAAGTCGTCGCTGTCGCATTGATCGATCCCCCATGCCCGAAGCAGGGGAGCCTGCAAATCGACCATTGGCAGGTAGCGGGGACAACCCGTCCCAACGCAGGCGCAATGGATGAATGAGGCTCTTCACGGAATGCGGATTTCGGAGTGCGGAATGAATCGCATCCCTGCACGCCGGATGCTCGTCCCCCGTGCGTCCGACAAGTCGGCATGGGAAATTCCCCTGCAGCTGGCAGGCGATCGCGCGATCTTGGTGCAGAATTGTGGGAATCCTCAACCATCATCCTCATTACCCTCATTACCCAATTACCCAGTTACCCAATTGCCCCTCCCCCTGGTCGGCTGAGACCCCCACAGCAGCAGAACATTTTCCCCGGCGACATGCACAGCTTATCCTTCAGCATTTCCCAGAGCCTGGGATGTTCCGTGCAAAGCGCAAAAGGCGTTTCGGGACTAATGCGGCTGACCTCGTCGAGGTAGTGTTCGTAGATCTCCGCGCGAACATCGAGGGGGAACGGAGCGATGTGTTGCCCCGCCAGCTCTTCGGCGGCCTCCCGCATTTGGGTCATGTGTTTCTGGTCCATCATGCCCGTGTCGAACATCTGCTCAAATTCGTATGCCTCCATCATTGCCAGAACCCAGCCGCGCAGTACTTCCGGTTGCACCTTCGAGAAGAGAAGCTCGAGCATCTCGGAGGTTTCCCTCCGCCATGTGGCGATGGGGATGATGGGCGAGAACCCCGCGCGCACCTTGTATCCGTGCTCCTGACAGAAGCGCATCGCCTCGATGCGCTCTTCCAGGGAAGGGGAGTCGCGCTCGATGACTTCCGCCTGGGTCTGCATCGAGAGCGTCCAGTTAATCAGCACGTTCTCTTGGTATGGGAGATCGGCGAGGTACTCTACGTTGTTGCTCCGTGTATACAGGAGGAGGTACTTCTCGTGTTCGGCGAAGCATTCCCCCAGCGCTTCTGTCGCCCCATACTCCGGCTCAAAAGCGAGGATGTCGCTGTAGAGGTCGTACCGGTATAGCAACTGCTCCGGACGTTCCCGGAACATGCGTGAGAGGTCCACGCAGAAATCCTCCAAATCGAGCATGACAGACACGAGGAACCCCTGGCAGCAATAGTCGCACTTGTGGAAGCAACCTCGCAGTGTATGGATTCCCCAGCCTCCCTGACAGACGTAGGGACGGCCGGGAGACAAAAGTTCTCTCTGGCTGTACGCAAAGTCCGTGCCCACTCCGCAGAACAATCGTTGAAGCCCCGCCGCTTGCGGGTTCCTCAATTCACGCATGGGCTGCTCGCGCTTGTCTTCATCCCAGACGAAAGTGTTGAAAACGAGAACCGGATCGCGCTCCAGCTTGAGGTGCCCTTGCCGAACGCGACCATGCCCCCCTCGAAGCATTGCTTCGGTGGCGAGGGATTCGGTGGCACCCGCGACTTCAATGATCTCATCCAGGTTGGTCAGGTCGACGGTCGGCACGTCGCGTGGATCAATCCCGAGAGCTTCGAGCATACGCTCCATTCGCTTAAGCGCGATGGGATTGTCATAGACGCGTTTGTGCGCGAACACAGCTTTGGGTTGCAAGTCGTACATTTGCTCTCACTGTTCCTTCCTTATAGTGACATCTCTTCAGCAGGCTCCATCCGACAGCAGGCGTGATTGAGGGGCGTCTACGGTTACTCCTGCCACGAGAAGGCAATGGCCCATGCTCCTCACCCCAAGCCGCTGCCGGGAGATGAGACGTGGTGATGGTTCAGGCGCAGAAGTCCCCGTACTCTACGCACGTGTTGTGGTATGCCTCGTACATTGCCAGCGGTATTTCTGGACTGACCGAATGGCTGCCGATGACAACGCCTCCATTACGACCGAGGTCGATGATCTCGCGGGCTTCGGCTTCTACCCGTTCCACGGGGCCGTTGACCAGCGTGTCTGAGTTGCACATGCCTCCCAGCAGCACCAACTTCGGGTATCGTTCCCGAAGCTCCACCGGATGCAGTCCGGCGCGGCGCTCGAGAGGATGCAGACCGTCGATCCCTGCGTCCACGAGCATGTCCAGAATCGAACGCACGTCGCCGTCGGAGTGCAACGCCACGTACTTTGCGCCGGCGGCTTTATACTCTCTCACCATTCGTTCGTAGGCCGGAAGCAATATCTTCTCGAAGGATTTCGGGCTGAACATCGGGCCGCGGTTGCACGCCATATCATCATAGATCCACACACCTGTCTCCTGCAGCGACCAACGGCGAAGCTGCTCCCGCGCTACGCGGATGAGATGGTCCGCCATCTTTTCAACCAAGACGCGCGCCAGCGAAGGGTCCTCCACCATGTCCATCAGGAACTGCTCCTCGCCGCGGATAAAACAGGTACGCAGAAACGGGCCGCCGGTCTTGCCGAAAACGCAATAGACCTCCTTGTCGCCTCGCAAGGACTCCAGCGTCTGTTTGGCCGATTGTCCCCGCAGGTACCTCATGTTAAGGTGCGCGGGATCGAACTCCACTCCGTCAGGGTCAGCGCCTTCCGGTATGGGCACCTCCACAACCTCAGAGAAGTACGCGCCCGGCCTGTCCCGAAGCGTCCTCCCCCAGGAATCGACGCGGTACACCCATCCATTCTCTTCCCGAACCTTCCGCTCCCGTGTGCAGAACGCGCCTTCATTCGGCGCCCAGATCGTCAGGTCACTGAAGTCACTCACCGGGCCAAGACGATCCTGCCACTCCTGAGGGTACGACCAGAAGCTCTCAAACCGTGGAGCGCGGTCGGGACGCTGGAAGTTGAATGCAGTGAGTACACGTTCTTCAGAGGTCATGATTGCGCCGCAGAATCCCCCCGAAGTGTCGGGGTTGAAGTTCATCCCGATACAATCGGGACTTCGCTCCAACATTCGCTGATTCGCCCATTCGCCCATTCGCTGATTCGCTAATTCGCCCATTCGCTGATTCGCCCATTCGCCCATTCGCCCATTCGCTCATTCGCCCATTCGC
>Ga0210051_1000493_pt1 | contig 37028 bp, 44 predicted proteins | sample CryGey092014_all_FD_185464 | JGI IMG/M metagenome (GOLD analysis project Ga0210051, IMG submission 185464) | Groundwater microbial communities from aquifer - Crystal Geyser CG23_combo_of_CG06-09_8/20/14_all (SPAdes) (version 2) | ecosystem: Environmental > Aquatic > Deep subsurface > Groundwater...
AAAAATTAAAGATTGTTGTGAAGGGGGGTGAATATATGAAATCAAAAATCAAAAATCAAAAATCAAAAATATTTGGGTTTACCATGATTGAACTTTTGATTGTTATTGCCGTTCTTGGCGTCTTGGCGGTGGCTGTCCTTTCGGCCATTAACCCGATTGAGCAAATAAACAGAAGCCGAGATACGGGTAGCCGGGCTGATGCCGAACAGTTGCTTGGTGCGATTGACCGTTATTATACCTCGATGGGATGGTATCCCTGGTTTGACGATGCTTCTTGTGGAGCAAACTGCTCTCAGGCGTGGATTTCAAGCAAAGGGACGTGGACAGACGGAACGACTCCTGTCCTGGATAAACTTTCCACAACAGGGACAGCGGAACTTAAAGCGGCTTTCGTTACCAGAATAAGGGGTACAAATTATAATGCGATTAATGTTTATAACAGGGGAACTTCCGGTGATGCTACTTATGCATGTTTTTTGCCGAAATCTGCGTCGTTTCAAACAGAATCGTATAACCGATGCAATGCAACTTTACCAGATGATTATCCTACAACGGATGCATGTCCTAGTCCACTCGACATGACAACTGTTTGGGCTTGTTTGCCCTGATATAGAGAAAAAAGAAGGCTGATTAACTGGGTAGAATAAAATCTGCCCAGTTTTTATGTACAATTAGTTAATGGACTTAATTAGGATTATTTTTTTTGTTTTGGGTTTGGTCATTGGCAGTTTCTTGAATGTGGTGATTTACAGATTGCCAAGGGGGTTGGGATTTGTGAGGGGCAGGTCGTTCTGCCCGAAGTGTAAGCATAAAATCAATTGGTTTGACAATGTCCCGGTGATATCTTTTTTGATACTCAAGGGACATTGTCGGTTTTGCGGCAGGAAAATTTCCTGGCGGTATCCCTTGATCGAGTTGCTTGCCGGTGCTTTGTTCTACTTAAGTTACCTAAGCCACTTAAGTTTCTTAAGTTACTTGCTTATTTGCGGATTGGTTGTTATTTTTTTTATTGACCTGGAACACCAGATTATTCCGGATGAGATAGTCATCCCCCTCTCTGTCTTGTTTTTAGGATATCGCCTGCTTACTAATATCCAATATCTAATATCTAATTTCTTGATTACCGGTATTGTTTCCTTTTTATTTCTTTACTTGATTCATCTCTTAACTAAAGGCAAGGGCATGGGGCTTGGTGATGTTAAACTGGCTTTTTTAATGGGGCTGGTGTTGGGGTTTCCCAAAATAGTGGTTGCTTTTTATCTGGCCTTCTTGACAGGGGCTTTTGTCGGGGTCATACTAATATTGTTAAGCAGAGCCAAATTAAAACAAAAAATTGCCTTTGGCCCTTTTTTGGTATTTGGCACAATATTTTCTTTATTATGGGGAGAAAAGATAGTTACTCTGGCAGAAAAGGTTTTACTTTAATAGAAGCGGTTTCGACCCTTGCCATTTTGGCAATCATAATGATTGCGGTGTTGGTTGTTTTAAATCCGCAAAAGCAAATAATGAAAGCAAAAGACAGCCAGAGAAAGACCGATGTGAAGAAGATTTCCAAAGCGCTTGAAGATTATCTGAATGATCATCCCTGTTATCCGGAGGTAGGGGTGTTTTTAGACTGTGGCGGAGATGGTTTTCGTCCATACTTAAGCAAAATTCCCTGTGACCCGGTAACAAAACAACCTTATCTTTACCAAAGACCGGAATGTCAGAAATTCGCTGTTTTTGCAGCTTTAATAACGGAAAACCAGACGATTGTTTATCCCAACACGGGGGGTTATAACTATGTTGTTACCAGCCCTAACTACCGGCTGGTACCGGAAGAACTTGGCGGAGTTACGCCAACTCAAGTTCCGCTTCCAACCGGAGATGGTGCTGTCAAATATGGCTGTTTTTCCGGAGTTTGTCAGTCGTTCAGTGGGTTTGACTGCACGCCAAAATATTTAAGAGAGGACTGTTATCTTAAATGCGGGTCTCCCGCATATCCAGAAAACGAATGCGAGTAGTTTTTAAAAGTGGCTTTACTCTTATTGAACTCTTGGTGGTGATGGCGATTGTTGCCATATTAACGACAATCTCTCTGGCAAGTTTTCGCAATGTGCAGATAAAGGCCAGGGACGGGCAGCGGAAAAGCGACCTTGAACAAGTGCAAAGGGCACTGGAATTTTATCTCAATGACCACGGGAGTTATCCCCTTTCGTCAGTTGGTTCAATCAAGGTTGGAGCCGTTACGCTTGATTGGAAAACCCGCGGAGCGGCAGGTTCGGAATTTGTAGACGCCAATGAGACTGTTTATATGAAGGAACTTGTTGGTGATCCGAAGGCCAGTCCAAACTATTGCTATTTGTCAAATGACACCGGTTCGTTTTATAAAATATACGCGAAATTAGAAAATGCAAATGACCCAAAGGCCGCCGGTCCGTACACTTGCGGAGGTAGTTCAGATTATAATTACGGAGTATCAAGTTTCGATACAACACCATGAGAAAGAAACTATCACCTATCACCTATCACCTATCACCTGGTTTCACTTTAATTGAGCTTTTGGTGGTAATATCCATTATTGGGATATTGGCGGCCTTGATTATGACAAATTTTAATGCCGCTAGAGAAAGAGCCAGGGATGTGCAAAGGAAAAGCGATCTGAACCAAATAAAGACATCTTTGAGGATGTATTACAATGACAAAAATCTTTATCCCCTTACCAAGAATTTTACTTTTGGAGAGCCTTTTGCTAGCGGAGAAATGGTTTATATGAAGTATGTTCCCCATGACCCTTCTTGGGAAGAAGTCGGTGATCCTGATTATGTTTATAGTCGCCTAATTGCTGATCCTAATGATTATTTTTGTCTAGTGGCCACACTTGAAAATGCTTCCGACGGTGATATTGCCAAAACGCAGTTGCGTTGTTCCGGTTGCGGTAGTGGCAACCAATATGCTGTTTGCGCTGAATAATTATTAAAATTAAAATAAACAAAAAGAGAGGTAAAAATGAAAAATAAAATAAAAGGCTTTACTCTAATAGAATTATTAGTAGTTATTTCTATTATCGGTATTTTGGCCTCGCTGGCTTTGACCAGTTACGGTGGAGCCCAAAAACAAGCCCGCGACACTCAGAGAAGAAGCGATTTGGGCCAATACCGGAACGGTTTGGAAGCATATGCGGCCAGCAACAACGGCCTTTATCCTGTCCATGCGGCAGCGTATGACACATCTGGGTTTTGTGGAGGAGGGGTTTTGAGCAGTTATCTCTCTTCTTGTCCCCCAGACCCGATAACTACTAATACCTATTATTACATTTCTGATGCCGGTGGGACAAAATTTATTTTATACGCAAATTTAGAAACTGATTATTATTGGTATGTTTGTTCGACCGGAAAATCTGATAAGACAGTGACTGATACGGCGCCGAATATTGCTACTTGCCCATGAAAAAGTTATCAGCAGGATTTACTTTAATCGAGATTTTGGTGGCGATGACAATTGTCGCTGTTTTAACCTCTCTTTCTCTTGTTTCGCTTCAGGGTGCCAGAAAGGTCGCCCGCGACGGTAAAAGGAAGGCGGACTTGGAACAGATCCGGTCTGCTTTAGAAATCTACCGTTCCGAAGTTAAAGCATACCCTCCCTCTTTAGAAAATTTAGTTGGTGTCTATATGGACGAAGTTCCTGGAGATCCCGTTTCTGGAAATTCCTATGTCTACAATCCAATTTCTGCCAACAGTTATTTGTTGTGTTCCTATCTTGAAACAAATCAGGGTCCGGACTATGATTCTGATTGCGGCGGAACTTGTGGGTCTCATTGTTATTACAAAGTAACCAATTACTGATGGCAAAATCCTTTCCTGCCCGAGGATTTACCCTGATTGAGCTTTTAGTGACGATTTCTTTAACTGCAATTGTTGGTTCTTTTGGACTGGCTTATTATTCGTCTTTTAATCGTCGGCAGATTGTCGAACAAGCCGCCAAAAAGATTGTTTCCGATATCCGCCTCGCGCAGAATTTAGCCCTTTCCCAACAAAAGCCTGATCCTGATGATTGTACTTGCACCACTCTTAAAAGTTATTCTTTTGTTGTTGACGATGACGAGATTAGTTATAAAATAATTCCTGATTGTAGCTCTGTTTGTGTTCCTGAAGTTATCGTAAAAAAGGTTGAACTTGAAAATGTGACGTTGTCGGGAGGTCTCGACTGGATAAAATTTACGGTTTTGTCGCAAGGGGTGGGAATTACTCCTGCAGGCGGGCAATTAATAATTCTAAGTAAAGACGGTTCATATCGCCGGAAAATCGTTGTTGGAGACAGCGGAAGTTTAACCATAGAAGAATAAAAAATGACAAAAAACAACGGACAATCCTTGATCGAGGTTTTAGCGGCTTTGGCAATCGTGGCGTTGGTGATTTTGGGCATTGTTAAAGCCACTACCGTCTCGGTTAAAAATGCCAATTATTCTCAAGGCCAAACCAAAGCTGTTTCTCTGGCGCAGGAAAAAATCACGGACGTAATTGTGTTAAAAAATGCCGGTCCGCAGAGTTTTTTTGCCAGCCCGCCGACCCCGACCCAAGAACTGGTTGAAGGCGGTGAGTATTGCATTAAGACTGTCGTCAGTTCAGACGGCCAAACAGCGACGATCGAAGTTTATGTCTATTGGGGTGAGAATGGGGTCGGTTCTGATTGTTCCGGTAAGCAATATTTCCATAACTACCATGTAGAAACAAATGTCACTAATTAAAAAGAAATATTTTGGATTTACTTTAATCGAAGTGCTTGTTTTTATTTCGATGTTGATCGTAATTTTAAGTATCAGCTTTTCTTTTTTTCTGATTACTTTTAACGGGTCTTCCAAGTCCGGTGCTTTAAAAGAAGTTAAACAAAACGGCGAATTCGCCCTTTCTCTAATGGAAAAATTTGCCCTTTCGGCCAAAAAAGTTGAATGTTCTGTTGATCCTGCCTCGCCTTCACTCACGGTAACCATGCTTGACGGCACTTCAACTGTTTTTTCTTGTGATGGGGTTAAGATTTCCTCTAATTCTTCTTCGCTAACCGACAGTAATGTTGTTGTTTCCGGTTGTGTTTTTACCTGCACCGCGAATCCGGGTACTCCCGCGATGGTAGGGATTGGTTATACGGTAGAAATGTTTGATAATGTCTCTTTGAGAACAAACGAAAAAGCTGGTTTATCTTTTTCAACCAAGGTAATTGTCCGTAATCAGAAATAGCTTTAATTGACTTAAAAAATAAATTGGTTTAAACTCTACTTTAGATGAAATACTTGCTGCCTATAAAAGAAAAATTTCAAAAAGGACAGGCGGTGTTAGTGGTGCTTTTGGTGATGTCAGTCTTACTTACTTTAGGACTGTCGGCGGTTTCCCGTTCCGTTACCGACATTAAAATTTCACAGCAAACCCAAGAATCGGCAAGAGCTTTTTGGACCGCCCAAGCGGGGTTGGAAAAAGCGCTGCTGGCTCAAGGTACAGCCGGCGGAGAGATTGACGGGGTTACCTATGAAGTGACAAAAACCCAACTTGGCGGGTCTGCGGATTTCGTATTTTCGGAAGGAGTTGGAGTCGGGGAAAATTTTGTATATTGGTTGGTGGATCATGACAGTGACGGAAATATAGGCACAAATTTTTATTCCCGCGACAAGTTGACTGTTTATTGGGGTAATTATTGGGGTAATTCTGCAGATTCCCCCGCCCCCGCCTTAGTTGCTACCTTGATTTACAAAGATATCGTCGGAAATTTCCGCTCACGTAAGTTTGCTTTTGATCCTTCAGTCAGAAGCCCAGCCACAAATTTTAGTTCTCCCGATTCTGGCATCGGCCATTCTGTTGGGGAAAACATTTTCGCATATAAAGCAACAATCTCAGGCCTTCCTTCACTTCCGGGTTATGGCGAGCCTTATTTTGTCAATATTAGAATGATTTATAACACTATCCCTCAAATTTTAGGAATTCAAACAGAAGAAAGTGGTTTTGTTCAGGGCTATTGTTATGAATCGACGGCAAAGGTGGCTGTTTCCAACATTGTTAGAAAATTAAGAGAATGCCGGACTTGGCCGAAAACGCCGGGGATATTTGATTATTTATTGTTTTCAGGGGGAGATTTAAACCAATGAATAATGCTTTTGGTCTTGATATTGGTTCGGAAACAATTAAAATTATGCAGCTGGTTAAAAAGGGAGCAAAACCAAGGGTAGTTGCCGCCGGAGTTGCCAAGAATCCCCTGCTTGGTTTTATCTCAACCAACGAAAAGGAGATTACTCCCCTGGCGGAGGCGATTAAACTTCTTAGAAAAGAGTCGGGGGTAACGACTGCTTTGGTTACCGCCTCAATGCCGGAAAGAAGTGTCTTTATTCAGACAATCGAGGTTCCTAAAATGACGGAAAAGGAACTTGGACAAGCAATTCTTTTACAGGCGGAAAGCGTTATTCCCAAACCGATGTCGGAAGTCAGTTTTGATTGGCGGACCATCGAGGATGAAAAAACCCAAAAAGAAGGGAAACTGAAGGTTTTGATCATTGCCGCCCCTTTAGTTTTGACCGAAGGGTATTTAAAGGTTTTAAGGCTGGCCGGATTAGACCCCCTCTCTCTCGAGTCGGAAAGTTTGGCTTTAACACGATTTATTCAAACAACGATTGGGAAGAAAAATATTTTGGTTTTTAGCTGGGGAATGAAATCCGCCGATATTATTGTTATTAAAAACGGCGATTTTTACCTTAATCGGTCACTTTCCGGTACAGGGGAGGCATTAACCAGGGCTATTAATATCGGGTTGGGGTTAGATGTTCCTTCCGCAGAACAATATAAAAAAACATATGGACTTAGCAGTGAGGCAGAAGGAAAGGTGGGAAAGACGATCCAGCCTTTGCTCGAGACGCTGGTTAATGAAATTAAAAAGGCGGTTAATTTCTTTGAAGAAAAGGAACAGGAAAAAATACCGATGATGATTTTAACTGGCGGTTCTTCTCTTCTCAGTGGAGCGGCGGAGTATTTCACCAAAACTTTGGGCTTGGAAGTTCAAATTGCCAATCCTTTTTACGGGTTGACTGTCGCCCCGGACTTTTTGGAAACCCTGAGGAAAGACACTCCGATTTTTAGCGTTGTTACCGGTTTGGCGGCAAAAGAGATTTAAGGCATATGAAAGAAATTAACCTGATTGATTCCCAAAAAAAGAAATTATTTGGTTTTTACCGTCAAGTTAAACTGTTTAGGACTTTTGTTATCTTTTTAAATCTTGTCCTGGTATTGGTGATGGGGATATTCTTGCTGATTTATTCGGGCTCAACTAAAAAATTCAAAAACAATGAATTTAAAATAACTGCTTTAAAAACCGAAATAGGGAAATTTAACAAAGAAGAATCTTATTTAGCCACAATCGACAACCGGCTTAGTAAAATTGACGGTATTTTTAAAACAAGAACTTCCCAAACGGACTTTTTAACCAAGGTTAAAGAATTGTTTGTGGAGGGGTATTCTTTTTCCTCACTTGAAATAAACAATCAAAAACAAGCAAAAATAACCGGATCCTGTCTGGATAATCAGTGTTTGTCCTTGCTGTATTCCAAGGCGGAGGAATTAAAGGAAAAGAAATCTTTCTCCGGGTTTGTTTTTGGCAGTATCAGCCGAAATTTAAAAAACCCGTTTGAAATAGGGATATCGTTAAAAGATTAATTCTCTTGAAATGAAAAATACTGTAAAATTTGTTAAAAGTCAGGCCTTGCTGGTATTAATTACTTTTGTCATCGCCGGTATTGGTTTATATGTTTTTATGCCAAAGTTTAAGGAATACCAGGAAATAAAAAAAGAAATTGAGGCTCAAAATCAAAGAATTACCGTTTTGACCAGAAAATTAAATGATTTGAGCTCCCTGTCGGAAAAAGAACTGGAGGATAATGTTGATTTGTCCTTAAAATCGGTACCGGCGGAAAAAGATTTTTATGTTGTGGTTAAAAATATAAAAAACATCTTTGGCCAAGAAGGAATTTTACTTTCGGCATTTCAATTTACTGTTGGTGAAATTTCTACGCAATCAGCTAAAAAAGCGGCGTCTGACCTGCCGGAATTTTTCGGCGTGTCACTGTCATTTTCGGGACCGGTGGATAAAACAGAGAGAGCAATTTCCCGGCTGGAAAATTCTCTGCCTTTACTCTCGATTGATTTGCTTAAACTCACCTCGGAATATTCTTCTTCAAGCGGCCAGCTTGGCAATTATACAGGATCGATGAACCTTAAAAGTTATTTTGCCTTACTACCCAAAACTCTGGGGGCGATAGATAAAGAACTGCCAAAAATAAGCTCTCCGCAAAAGAAACAACTTGAAGAATTGTCTGCTTACGAGTACTACTCAACGGAAGAAGAATTTCCGACGGAGGGAATAGCCGTCGGCCGGGAAAACCCCTTTCCCGTTTACTGAATTCGATCGACTTTAATTAAAATTCTCTTTTGTTCTTTAGTCGCTTTAAGACGGCAAAGCGTTCTGATCGCGGAAATTACCTTGCCTTCTTTGCCGATGATTTTACCAATTTCTTCCTCCGGTACCAAGATGGTATAAGTTGTCAGACCATCTGACAACTCTTCCTTTATTTCGTATAAGACACCTTCACTGGCAATATAAGATACAAGCTTTTCCAAGAATTCTTTCATAAGTATTTATTTTTTAAGAAGTTTTGCCAGTCCGGTTGAGACAACCGCTCCCTTTTCCTGCCAACTTTTCAGTTTTTTTTCGTCAAGTTTCAACAGCGGAGGATTAATATTCGGATCATAATGGCCCAGTTGGTCGATAAAACGGCCGTTTCTTTTTGACCTTTTTTCGCAAACCAAAATTCGGTACACCGGCTGACCTTTTTTTCCAACCAATGATAGTCTTATGGTAACAGACATGATGAGTATTTTACCTTTTTTGATTATAATTCTCAAGGGCTTTCTTGGCTGCTTCTTCTTCTGCTTCTTGTTTTGAACGGCTGGTTCCTTGGGCTAGTAATTGGCCGTTGACATAAATACCCATAACAAATGTTTTTTGATGATCTGGACCGGAAGAAGAAATTAGCTTGTAAACAGGAGAAGATAGGCCATCGGCTTGAACTTTTTCCTGAAGCAGGCTTTTGCTGTCTTTCAGGTTTTCCGGATCGGAAATAGACGAGATGAACGGTTTAAGATTTTTTTGAATAAAACTGGCGGTTATTTTAATTTCCCGATCCAGATAAATTGCTCCCAAAACAGCTTCAAAACAATTGGCCAGAAGAAGCGGATTTTCTCTACCGCCGCCGCTTTCTTCCCCCTTGCTCATCAACATGAATTTTCCCAAGTCAAGTTTTTTGGCCAAGAGAGCGAGTGTTTCCGTTCTGACCAGAAAGGTTCTGATAAAGGTTAGTTTACCTTCGGGAAGATCCGGATATTTTTCGAAGATCAGGCCTGAGACCAAAAATGACAGAACCGAATCCCCCAAAAACTCCAGTCTTTCGTTTGACTGCAGCTTTGTCTTTTTTGATTCGTTTAAATATGAGCGGTGGATTAAAGCATTTAAAAGCAGGTCTTGATTTTTAAAAATCAGGCCTAATTTATTTTCCAGTTCTTCTAAATTTATTTCTTGATTGTTAATTAAGGTCATTTTTTTCCCAAACATCTCCCAAGACTCCGTTTATAAAAGACGCGGAACTTTCAGAGCCGAATTCCTTTCCCAGTTCAACCGCCTCGTCAATTATAACTTTCGGCGGTTCCGTTTTTTTTATCAATAGTTCAAAAACCGCCAGTCTCAAAATTGAAAGATCTATCCTATTTATCCGCTCAAGCGGCCATTCCGGCGCCGAAGCCACAATTTTATTATCAATTTCTGTCAAGTTGTCAACAATAGGTTTTACGGCAGGACTAAACAGTTGATCTTTATTAAAAAGATAAGAAAAAAGAGAGCTGACAACCTCTCTTCTTTTTTTGTGGCGGGGGTCAGTTCTTGTCTTCAACTGGCTTTTTAACCTTTTTAGTTTTTATAGTAATGATTTTTTTACCGTCATAAAATCCGCATTTAGAACAGGCAAAATGGGAAATCTTAAGCTCTCCGCAATTGGGACATTTAACCGCAGATTGGGAAGATGCTTTTAAGGTCGCTCTCTTTTTTCCCTGTCGTCTGGTTGACCAGCGTCTTTTGGGTAATGGTGTCATAACTCAAATTTCTAAATTCTAAACTCTAATTCCTAAATAATTTCAAATTTCAAATAACAAAATTTTAAACATTTGTATTTGAAGGATCTGAATTTATTTAGAATTTAGGATTTAGTGCTTAGGGTTTAATTACTAACAGGAGTCATTCTATACTTTTCCAGTCTTGATTTCAAGACGGAATTGATTTCTAAAATTTGATCAACGGCTTTTTGGGTTTTTTGTATCAAATTTATGTCTGACAAGCTGGCGATTTTCAACTTAAAAAATCCATGCTGTTTGATGCCGTAAATATCTCCCGGACCCCGCAGAGACAAATCCGCTTCGGCTAATTTTAAACCGGAATTTGTGGTTTCTAAATATTTTAATCTTTTTAAGGATTTATCGTCTTGTTTTTCGGAAAAAAGAAAACAGTATGATTGTAAATTCCTCCGGCCGACCCGGCCGCGAAGTTGGTGAAGTTGGGCTAAACCAAACCGGTCTGCCCCCTCAATAACCATAATGGTGGCATTGGGAATATCAATACCAACTTCAACTACCGGAGTGGAAACAAGAATATCCAGTCTCCCCTCTTTAAAATCATTTAATATTTTTTCTTTTTCCTTTGATTTTATTTTACCGTGTAATAATCCGATTTTTAAATCGGGAAAAATATTTTTTGCCAGCTTTTCGTATTCAATAGATACCGCCTTCACGTCTTTTAGCGACTCAGATTCTTCTATTAAAGGACAAATAATGAAAGCTTGTTCGGGCGTATCTTTAATTCTTGTTTTAATCCAATCATAGCCGGCACCCCTTTTTTCTTTAGGGACAACCCAAGTTTTTACCGGAATTCGCGAAACAGGCATTTCGTCAATAATGGAAAGATCCAGGTCTGAAAAGACAGTTAAGGCCACGCTTCTGGGGATTGGGGTGGCGGTCATGGTTAAAAAATGAGGAGATTTACCTTTTTGAGCCAGAAGCGCTCTTTGTTCAACCCCAAACCGGTGTTGTTCGTCCACAATAACCAAGCCGATTTCGTTGGTCGTAAAATCTTGATAAAGCAAAGCGTGGGTGCCGATAATTATTTTTGGAATATTTTTTCCACAGTTTTGAACTTTGCACTTTGCACTTTGCACTTTCGGTTTTCGACTGCCAGTAATTAATTCAATAGTGATACCCAACGGGGATAACAATGACTGTAATGTGGAAAAATGTTGGTTGGCTAAAATCTCTGTCGGCGCCATAAATAAAGTACTTGATCCGTTTAAATAAGCGGCGTAGGCCGCGATAGTGGCAACAACGGTTTTTCCAGAACCGACATCTCCTTCCAAAAGACGGTTCATTGGAATGTCTTTTCCAATATCATTAAGAATTTCATTCAGACATCTTTCCTGGGCTTTAGTGAGCTTAAAAGGTAGACTATCTACCACCTTGTCAACGTCTTTTTTCTTAACTGATAATTTTTTGGTTAAAGTTTTTTTCTGCCAAAGGGACTTTCTGATCTTCGAAGAAAGCTGGATTAAAAACAGCTCGTCAAAAGACAGACGGTCTTTTGCTTTTTGCGCCCAAGTTTGATTATCGGGAAAATGAATTTGAAAAATCGCTTCTTTTTCCGAAACTAAATTTTCTTTTTTAATCATTTCATCTGGTAAAAATTCTTCAATTTGATTGGAAAATATTTCCAGCGCAATTTTAATTCTGGAACGGAGCCATTTGGAGGAAATGCCTGATGTTTCGGGATAAACTGGAACTAACCTTCCGGTATGAACATTATTAATTTCATTTTTACCCTTAATACTTGATACTTGATGCTTAATACATTCGTATTCCGGGGAAAGAAGGACTTTTTCTCTGCCGAACCATTCGCATTTTCCCGAAAAGTTGTAGGATTCCCCCGCTCTGATTGTTTTAGTTAAAAATGGTTGGTTAAACCAAATTGCCTCAATTTTTCCGGTATTGTCGGAAATTTGCGCTTTTTGAACTTTTCTACCGTTTTTGGTGAATTCATTTACTATGGATTCAACTTTACCGGTTATGGTTACGGTTTCCCCGGGTTGAAGATGGCCGATTGGCGAAATTAACGAAAAATCATCATAACGGAAAGGAAAATAGTAAAGAAGGTCCTCAATTGTAAAAATTCCCAGTTTTTCCAATCTTTTGGCATAGGTCGGCCCCACCATAAAAAGTTTTTCAACCGGATCTGATAGTTTAATCTGCATATTTTAACTTTATCGTAACGAAGTCATTAGCAATGGTGCCAGCGAAGTAAAAACCAGAGCGAGTGAAGCAATGGCGACAATAATTGTCCAAAGTTTTTGTTGTTTTTTATTTAAATACATTTTTTGATTTTTACAAACTTTGTTTTTCCGACCTTTATAATCATTTCTTTATTTTCGGGTAATTTAAAGTTAGAGTCAACTACTTTTTCTTCTTCGACATCCACCCCTCCCTGTTGAATAAGTCTTTTGGCCTCGTTTTTACTGGCGGCTAAATTCAGCTCGACCAGGGCGTCTTCAAGTTTGGCATTTTTAATAACTTTTACTTCAAGATTTGGAGACTCTTTTTTTTGAAACGTTTTTTCAAAAATATCTTGTGCTTTTTGAGTATCTTCTTCACTCCACAATAGTTTTACAATTTCAAAAGCTAATCTTTTTTTCTCCCCCATCGGGTCTTGTTTGATTTTTGCTTCTAACCCTTCAAGATCAACTTCGGTCAACAATTCAAAAGCCAAAGCGATAACTTCGTCCGGAAACGACATGATCCCGCCGTAAAAGTTTTCCGGCGTAGAATCCAAAAACAACGCATTGCCGGTGGTCTTACCGACTTTATCGCCGTCTTTGTCAACCAAGAGTTTGGTTGATAGGACAAATTTTTCTTTATTTTTAATCCCCTTCATTAAGGTTCTTCCCGCCAGCATATTGAAAGTCTGGTCGTTGCCGCCGATTTCCAAATCGACATCCATAACGATGCAGTCAATTGCTTGGGCAACAGGGTATAAAAATTCGTGAAGATAAATCGGTTTATCTTCTTTCAATCTTTTTTGAAACATATCCCGTTCAATTAACTGTTGGAAAGTGAAATGCGAGGTGTAACCGATCAGGTCTTTAAAATTAACTTTATCCAGCCATTCGGAATTAAACAGCATTTTGACCGGATTATCACCTTCGAAATTCAAAACCCTACTCGCCTGGTCTTTCCAGGTTTGCGAATTCTTTAAGGTTTCTTCCCGGGTCAGCATTTTGCGGGTGGCCAATTTATCGGTCGGGTCGCCGATCATGCCGGTAAAATCCCCGACCAAAAAGATCACTTTATGGCCTAATTTTTGGAGTTGGCGCAGTTTCATCAGACCGACAAAATTGCCCAGATGAAGTGAGGGCATGGAAGGATCAAAACCCTGATAAAGTCTTAGTTTTTTTCCCGACCTTAAAACTTTTTCCAGTTCCTGTCTTGAGGGATATATTTTTTCCACCCCGCGGGTTAAAAGGTTTTGTATTTCATCCATAGCGACATTTTACAATATTTTTAAAACTCAAGCCAGATGGTAACTGGTCCGTCGTTTAAAAGTGTTACTTGCATTTTTGCCCCGAAAATTCCAGTCTCAACTTTTAATTTAGATTTTTTTAATTCATCAACAAATTTGTCAAATATCGGCTTAGCTATTTCCGGACCGGCGGCATTACCGTAATAAGGGCGGTTGCCCTGTTTGGTATTGGCCAGTAAGGTAAATTGCGGCACAACCAGGATTTCCCCCTTGATGTCTAAAACCGACAAGTTCATTTTACTGTTTTGATCGTTAAAAATTCTCAAGTTTAGTATCTTTTTCGCAATTTCCCTTACTCTTGCTCTATCTCCATCTTCTATTCCCACCAGAAGTACCAGTCCCAATCCTATTTCACCAACAATTTTTTTATTTACATTAACTTTTGCCTGAGTAACTCTTTGTAAAACAACTTTCATCCGTTCATTTTAACAAATTATTGTGATATATTTTATATATATGAGAAATCCCGACTGGCGCAACGTCTGGAAAAGCAGGCTCACGCAATTGGCTGACAGCCAGATTAGCTTTGCCAAAAATTCATATTATCGGGCCAAAAGGGCCGGCCTAAGCAAAGTCATCGCCAAACTTTCTTTTTTTCTTTTTCTTTTCGTCATCGGCAGTTCTTTTTTGGCGGTGGTCGGTTTGGCGGTAGTTGCCCGTGATCTTCCCCGGCCGGATCGGATTGTGCGCAAGGAAGGTTTCTCAACCAAAATTTACGACCGCAACGATAAGTTGATTTATGATATTTTTGAGGATCAGCGCCGGACTCCCGTTCAATTGTACGAAGTCACAAAAGACATGCAGAACGCAACCGTGGCGATTGAAGATAAAGATTTTTTTAAACATAAGGGTTTTGACCCTAAAGGGTATGTCAGAATTGTTTATTACCTGATTTTCAAACAACGGCTGATCGGTGGTTCCACCTTGACACAGCAACTGGTTAAAAATGTCCTCCTTTCTCCGGAAAGAACTCCGATCAGAAAACTAAAAGAGCTGATATTATCGCTTGAGATTGAGTCGCGCTATTCAAAAGATCAGATTCTTCAAATGTATTTAAATGAAGCGCCTTACGGCGGGACGGCTTGGGGGGTTCAAGAGGCCTCCGTTTCTTATTTCGGCAAAGACGCTAAAGATTTGGACTTGATTGAGTCGGCTATTTTGGCGGGACTGCCCCAACTGCCGTCGGCTTATTCACCAACCGGCAATAACCCCAACGCCTATATTGGCCGAACCCAGGCGGTTTTGAGGCGGATGAAGGAAGATGGTTACATTACGGACGAGCAGGAAGAACAAGCCCTGAAAGACCTAAAGGAAGTAAAATTTGTTTCCCGCGGCGGTTTACTGAAGGCACCCCATTTTGTGATGTATGTTAAAAAAATTCTTGAAGAAAAATATGGAGAAAGAGTGGTCGAGTTGGGCGGACTGCGGGTTACGACCAGTGTTGATCTTGATTTGCAGGAAAAAGCGCAGAGTATCGTCAGTGAAGAGATAAAGAGAGTCGAAAAATTACACATCACCAACGGAGCGGCGGTGATAATTAATCCCAAAACCGGGGAAGTTTTGGCGATGATTGGCAGTAAGAACTATGACGATCCGGATTACGACGGCAAGTACAATGTCGTTACCGCCCAAAGACAACCGGGTTCAACAATCAAACCGGTTACTTATGTCTCGGCTCTTAAAAAAGGTTTGACCGCTTCGACGATGCTGATGGATGTTTCAACCACTTTTCCCGGCGGGGATAAAAAAGAATATACTCCCGTTAATTATGACGGGAAAGAACATGGACCGATTCAGCTTCGATACGCTCTTGGAAATTCAATTAATATCGTGGCGGTAAAGACCTTGGGCTTGGTGGGGATTAAAGAAATGCTAACCACAGCTTTTGATATGGGGCTGACTACGCTGGAGCCAACCGGTGAAAACCTGAGACGTTTTGGTTTGTCGTTAACTCTTGGAGGAGGGGAGGTAAAACTGCTTGATTTGGCCTCTTCGTACAGTGCTTTTGCTAATGGAGGCAACAAAGTGGAGCCGGTGGTAATTTCAAAGGTCACCGATAAGGACGGCAATATTTTGGAAGAGTTTAAACCGGTGGCGGGGAAACAGGTTCTCTCCCCCGGAGAAGCTTTTATAATTTCAAATATTCTTTCGGATAATGAAGCTAGGAAAATGACTTTTGGAGAAAACAGCGCTCTTAAAATTTCCGGCCGCCAGGTGGCGGTAAAAACAGGTACTACCAATGACAGGCGGGACAACTGGACCATCGGCTGGTCGCCGCAGGTGATAATTGGTGTTTGGGTCGGGAATAACGATAATTCGGCGATGGGACAATTGGTTTCCGGTATTTCCGGAGCGGCGCCGATCTGGAGAAGGATAATCACCGAATATCTAAAAAATAAACAAGTGGAAGAATTTTCTGTTCCTGAAGGGGTGGTCCAGCTTGAAGTGGATAGTGTTTCCGGTTACAAAGCACACGATGGGTTTTCCCAAAGAAGTGAATATTTTATTAAGGGGACTGAGCCTACCGGGGAAGACCCGATTCATCCTAAACTTAAATTGTGCAGAGGGCAGAATAAACTGGCGACAACTGTTGATGTTGCAAAAAACAATTATGAAGAAAAGGAATTTTTTATCTTTAAAGAGAGCGATCCTTTTGAAAATGAAAACGGAGAAAATAAATGGCAGAAAGGGATTGATATCTGGCTGTCGAAACAAACAGATGAGAGATATTATCCTCCCATCCAATATTGCGATAACAATGACTCAATTTATATTAAGTTCAATGAGCCGGCGGATCAATCTCAGATTAACAATGATTTTACCTTAAGGATTGAAACTGTTTCTTCTAATGAAGTGCTAAAAGTTGAAGTTTATATTGATGGAAGCCCGGAAAAGACGCTTACCTCCTATCCCTATGAATTGGCAATGAACCTGCCTGACGGTAAACATACTATTAAGGCGGTAGCAACCGATTCTGCCGGTAATCAGGCCAGTCAGGAAACCAGATTCGGGGTTAATGTTCCCTGGAACTGGGAGCCGTCTCCCACCCCGGTGCCGGTTACCCCAACTTTAGTTCCCACTCTTTCTCTTACCCCAATTCCGACATAGATTGAATCACTTTGTCATCTTGACTTTTTTTAAAAATAAAGTAAAATTCCTCCAACAATGACAGAAAGAAAAGGAGGAAGTTCTTCCCGTGACTCGAAAGAAATTTTAGAGGCACGGATTGTCGGGCCTTATCCGACTTGGGTTTCATGGGAATGTCAAGTTGCCGAAAGATTTGGAGATAATTGGGTTGATGGGTGTCCAGAGGCTAAAGATTTAGTCCATAAATTTTACGTTATAAGGAGACTTGACCAGAAACGCGGGTCTATAGATTTAGAGGCAGTCCTCACTTTTTGGAAAGACGCGGAAGATACCGTTAAAGGATTTGAGACACTTTATGGGGGAATAATCAGTTTCATAGTTGAAAAAACTCCTATCCCTGTTAAGAGGAAGAATTAAGGGAAAAGTTGTGTTTTAAGTCCATTTTTTTAATTATTTTTTTTCTGATTACCCCGACTTCCTTATCGGTCAAATTTTGGCTTTCTGATTGATAAGTAATTCTGAAAGTTTTGGTGTTTTCATACGAATCAATTAATTTAACGGATTTAATTAATTCATCGGTTTTTCTAATTTTCTCAATAATCGGTCCGGCAAGGGTTTGAGCCGGGACAACAAAAGAAAAATCCTCAATTATCGGCGGATATTTTGGCAAGGGAGTGTATTTTTTGGTTTGGGTTGCAAACTCGAGCAAAACCGGCAATTCGATTTCGAGGACGTTGTAACCGTCTTTGGTTTCCCCGATAATGCCAAAACATTTTCCTTTGATAGTTATTTTTGCGTATTTGTTTAAGTTCAAGCAACCGCTTGGTTCTATTTCAAACTGTCCGGTTCCCAATTCATTTATCAAGGCTTCTAAAATACCCTTAAGTTTTAAGTAATTATCTCCTCCCCAAACCAGTGTTAATTCCATAATCTCTTGAGGGAGTTTATCTTTTCCCTGGGGGAGATAAATATTGGCCATTTCAAAAATTTTGATTTCAGTTTCGGTTTTGTTTTTGGCAATAACTTCTAAAAGTGAGGGAATTAGAGAAGTTCTAAGGTAAACCAAATCATCGGTTAAGGGGTTGGTAATCTTTAAGTGATCCTGGGGATTGGATGTTAAATTTTTACCGACCATTGAATAACTGGAAGTTTCCGTAAAACCCCAATGCTTTAAACAGTCTTTAATTTTATCTTCCCATTCGAAGGTTGAATCTTTTTGAAAATTTAATGACGTGATCGGGGGCAATACGTTAGGAAGATTGTGGTAGCCATAAATTCTGGCTATTTCTTCAACTAAATCTTCCGGAATTTCAATGTCGTTATTGCGCCAATGAGGAACGACTGCCTCAATGGTATTATTTTTCATTTTTGTTTTAAAACCCAAACTTTCCAGAATATTTTGGGATTCTTCTAAATCCACTTTTACCCCCATAATTTGGTTAATTTTGTCAGAGTTGACACCAACCGTTTTAACTTCTGCAGGATTGGGATAAATATCAAAAAGCTGGCTGGCCGGTTTGGCATTGCACCAGTCTTTAAAAAGTAAAGTCGCTCTTTCCATGGCGGGAATTACTCCTTCCGGATCAATTCCCTTTTCAAACCGTGAGGCGGCTTCGGTGCGGAAAGCCAACGATTGGCAAGCAGTTCTGATTTTCATCGGGTTATAAGTTTGGACAAAAAGCAGGACTCTTTTGGTATTTTCGTCTGTTTCCGAGTTTTTTGCCCCCATAATGCCGCATAAATCAACCAGTCTCCCTTCCCCGTCTTCAATAATCATTACTCCCTGTTTTAAAGTTCTTTTTTGGCTATCTAAAGTGACGATTTCTTCTCCGTCTCTTGATTCTCGAAGCAACATTTTGTTTTTTAATATTTTGTCATAGTCGAAAGTATGCATCGGCTGGCCTAATTCAAGCATTAGGTAATTGGAAATATCAACCACATTGTTTAGGGCTCTTATGCCGGACTGGTTTAGCCTTTTTTGAGCATACTGCGGGGATGATTTGATCACAATATTGTCATAAATAAGAGCGGTGAATCTTGGACAAAGGTCAGATTTGAAAATTTTTACATTTAGAGGTAGGGTTTTTTTTCTATTTCTATTATTTATTGTAGAGACGCGGTATACCACGTCTCTACGTTTTGCGGGAATATTAAATCTAGGTAAAATCGCGATTAATTCTCTAGCAATGCCGTAAACCGACAGACAATCCGGCCGGTTGGTGGTGATTTCAATATCATAAATAAAATCATTGTCAGCAGGAATAATTTTTTCCACCGATTGACTGCACAGAGACAAACAATCCGCGATTTGTTTCGAGGTAGCTTTTGTGTCAATAAATTCTCTAAGCCAGGAGTCGGATATTTTGATATTCATAATTTTTAATTAAAATTGTTTTAGGAACCTTAGGTCGTTACCGTAAAGCATTCTAATATCATCGATTTTTAATCCTGCTTTCATCATGTAAGTTCTCTCGACCCCCCAACCGAAAGCAAAGCCGGAGTATTTTTGGGGATCAATGCCACCGTTTTTTAAGACAGCTGGATGGACCATGCCCGAACCGCCCAATTCCAGCCACCCTTCTTTACAGAATTTACATCCTTTTCCTTCGCAAAGACCGCAAGAAATATCGACTTCAAATGACGGTTCGGTGAATTGAAAATGAAACGGTCGAATACGGATTTTTCTGTTGGGGCCGAAAAAGTTTTTGGCAAAGTAGTCTAAAGTACCTTTAAGATGAGTAATGGATATTTCCCTGTCGATAACCAGACCTTCGAATTGATAAAACATCGGCACGTGTGAGATATCAGATTGGCGGCGGTAGCATTTGGCAATATTTATCATTCTGATTGGGGGGGGATACTTTTCCATTTCCCGCAGCTGGCCTGAAGAGGTATGGGGCGTAAGCACGCCCTTGCCCAGTTTTTTATTTTCCAGATTTTCAATAAAAAAAGTTTCCCATTCATCTCTGGCGGGGTGATTTTCGGCCATATTTAACCCTTCAAAAGCATACCAGTCCCATTCCGCTTCCGGATATCGGGCGCGGTGAAAACCAAGGCTGGTAAAAATGGAAGTTATTTCTCTGATTGCTTCGGTAACCAAATGCAGATGACCTTCGGGAGGTCTTATCCCCGGCGCGGTCACATCAAACCATTTTTGGTGATTATCGCTTTGGACAGATAGTTTATCCTGAGTTTGCCGAAGGACTGATTCAATGTTAATTTTTGCCTCATTGATCGCTTGGCCCAGATCTTTTTTTTCTTCAGGTGAAAGTTTGGGAATTTCTTTCGTCAGGCGGTTTATTTTTCCCGACCGGCCCAAAAAACCCGCTCTGATTCTTTCCAACTCTTGCGGATTTTTTGCCTCCAAAATTTCCCCGATGGCCTCGTTTTTTAAATTTCTTATTTGGTCTTTCAGCATTTATTAAATTTTAGCACATATTTAGATTGGATTTCCGGTTTATAATTTTATTTTGGATATATATTTTTATCCGGTAACTTACTGTCGGCAACGGCTGATTTTAGGGCGATACAAAAGGCATTATCGGATTTTAAATTTCTAAAAATTTGATCAAGTAGTTCTAAATCACAGGCCCCCTCTTTTCTTAGGGCTCCGATTAATCCCAGGGCAATCTGTTCCTCGTGTTTTAATTGTCGGTCGGTATCTTTTTCTGTCATATATGCAAAAACCGTCCTTTTAAAAGGACGGTTTTAATTTTTAACCGTTGTACCACCTTACCTAGATCGTGAGCGCTCCGTTTTGCGAACGACACGCTTTTTTGCGATTACGGGCAATCCCGGGTTAGCTTAATCCCCCGCCGCCTGGCGGGGATTCGGCCGACCAGCTCCGGGGCGAACATCTCCCCATCAAAGCCTTTATTAAATTGTTAAAAGAATTATAACAAAGGATAAAAGAAAGTTCAAGTGTACAAAATAACAATGCATATGCACTTAAAATTGTTCAATAATTAATGGGAGATTTTGTAGAAATGTTTAAAGGCGGTATTGCCCAACCACCATTCGGGTAAAAGCGGAAACGGTAATTGCGGATCATTGCCTAAAATGTTTAAATAATGAAAAATAAGCTGTTCCTTTGTTGATTTGTTTTCTTTGACCGTAAGAATATAATTTTTATATTTCTCATTTAAATCCGTTAATTTATAAACATTTACTAACAAGTCGGATAAATCTTGATTTCCGATTGTTCCGTCTTTTCCCAAAGACGATATCAAGATTGAATCGTTTAACCTCTCCTCGTCAGCAAATTTTTCTTGCCGCAACCAATTTTCTTCAAGAAAAAACGCAGATAATTCCTTTCTTTATTTTTATTTATAGGAAGGTCATAAGTGATGAGATAAACTCATTTATCCCATTCTCTTTTTTCGTCGTAATGTGGCAGTATTACGGAGAGTCTTTTTTGTCCTTCCTTGGTTATTTTGGGCAAGAGATGTTTTTCTCTTACGGTTTGAATTAAACCTTTTTTCCTCAGGTACGTAATTGATCTTTTAATGGTTTCATAGTTAAGTTCTTCGAAATCGTCTTCGACATATATTTCTAATTTTTTCCAGTCTTTTCTTTTTGCGCCAAAAATCTCAATATTAAAATATATTCCAACAAGTGCAATATCGACTGCTTTTTCCAAAATTCTTTCACCTAAATTCATACAATTATTAATGCATATGCACAAGAATTTGCCAAATATATAGAATAAAACATGACCTGTGAGTTAAAAATATCAGAAAGATTTGTTGACAGTTACCTTTTTACTTCTTCAATAATTTTTTGAAAAATGGCCGGATCGCCTTGAATAATTTCGGCCAAAACTTTCCGGTCGAGGTCAATTTTTTTATCTTTAAGCAGTTTGATAAAACGGCTGTATTTTACCCCGGTTCCCTCGAGGGCGCCGGTAATCCTGGAGATCCAGAGCCTTCGAAATTGCTGTTTTCTCTCTTTTCGGCCGTTATAAGCATAGGCTCCGGCATGAAGAAGTGCCTCTTTGGCCACTTTAACCAAACGGCGTTTTGTCATCCGATAACCCTTGTTTTGAACCAATATCTTTTTGTGCGCCCTTTTACGGGCGAATCCTGTCTTTACTCTCATGCGGCTCCTAGGAATTTTTTAATTTTATTACTTCTGGTGTTGTCAAAAGACTTAAGCCCGTTTAATCTTCTTTTTTGACCGGCTGACTTATTTTTTCGGAGATGCCTTTTAAAATTTGACGCATGCAAAACCTTACCGCTGGCGGTAATCTTGACCCTGCGTGAAACTGATTTTCTTATTTTTAGTTTGTTCATTTTTTTCTTTGCGGGCCGAAAATAACTGATATCTCCCGGCCGAAAAATTTAGCTTCATTTTCTTTTCCCGCTATCCCTTCAAGTTCATGAGCCATTTCCTCAATTAATCTAAAACCAAAATCCTTTTTATTCATTTCCCGGCCCTTGAATCTGACTCTGACTTTTACTTTGTTATTTTCTTCGATAAATTCACGGGTTTTTTTTATTCTGTTTTGAAAATCATTTTTAGCGATAAAAGGAGAAAGTTGAACTTCTTTAATGTCTCCTCCTTTTTGCGCCTTTTTTTCCTCTTGTTCCTTTTTGGCCTCGATATATTTAAACTTTTTAAAATCAATTATTTTACATACTGGCGGTTTTGCTCCCGGAGCGACCTCCACCAAATCGACCCCTGCTTCTCTTGCCTTCTGAATCGCATTAAAAATTGGCATGACGCCGACCTGACTGCCTTCTTCACTAACAACCCTGACCTCTTTTGCCTGTATGAATTGATTGATTTTGTAATACTTCGCCACTAGATGCCAAAAATTATATCAAACTTGCCTCTTGTCCGCAATATCTTCTTTAATAAGTTGAAGGAAGTCATTGAAACTCATTTTTCCCAAGTCCTTCTCTCCTCTGACTCTTACACTGACACTTTGATCCTCCGCTTCTTTTGGGCCGATAATGAGCATGTAGGGAATTTTTTCCATTTCCGCATCTCTTATTTTAGCTTGCATCTTTTCATTTCGGTCGTCTAATTCTGTTCTAATTTCTTCATTTTGCAGTTTTTCGGCGACAGATTTAGCATATTCTAAACTTTTTTCGGAAACAGGAATAACTTTTACTTGCACGGGGGCTAACCAAACCGGAAACGCCCCGGCATAATGCTCAATCAAAAAGGCCATTACTCTTTCAATGGCGCCGATGGACGAACGATGGATTACTATCGGTTCCTTTTCTTTGCCTTTTTCGTCAATGTAAGTCAGGTTAAATCTTTTTGGCATGACGAAGTCATACTGAACAGTGAAAGCGGTGTTTTCAATTCCGGCAAAATTTTTCATTTGAATGTCAATCTTAGGTCCATAGAAAGCTGCTTCTCCTTTTTCTTCATAAAATGGCGCGCTTCGATTGACTAAAACTTGTCTTAAAACATTTTCGGCAAAATCCCAAGATTCGTTATCTTTGTAAAATTTTTTTTCATTTTCCTTGTCTCCAAGCGATAATCGATAACGATAATTGGTACTTTTTTGTAGTCCCAATTCAGAAGCTACGTCTTCAATTAAGTCAAGAACGTTATTAATTTCCGTTACCGCCTGATCTTTTTGGGCGATGATATGGGCATCGGCTAAACAAAAAAGCCTAACCCTCATTAGGCCGGTTAATTCACCTGATTTTTCGTATCTAAATTGTTTTGCCAACTCGGCATATCTTATCGGTAGTTCTTTATAACTTCTTGGCCTACTGGCATACAACTGGAAATGATGCGGGCAAGTCATGGGTCGAAGAATCAATTCCTCCTCATCAATTTTCATTACCGGATACATGGTGTCTTTGTAATAAGGGTAATGGCCAGATTTTTTATATAAGGCTACGTTTGCCAAATCAGGGGTATAAACATGATGGTATCCCCGCTTGATTTCTTCATCCACAATAAATCTTTCTAATTCTCGGCGGATAACGGATCCCTTCTCCGTAAACAACGGTAATCCCTTACCAACAAGGTCGGAAAAAACAAAAAGATTTAGATTTTTACCGATTACCCGATGGTCTCTTTTTTTGGCTTCTTCCTGAAACTTAAGATACTCATCAAGTTCTTTTTGAGTCGGGAAACAGGTGCCGTAAATTCTGGTTAACATTTTATTTTTTTCGCTCCCCCGCCAATATGCTCCCGCCACCGAAAGAAGCTTAAACTCCCCGATATCAGATGTATTTTCAACGTGGGGTCCAATACATAAATCAATAAACTTACCGGTGGAGTAAGTTAAAACTTTTTTTACTCCCTCTTTTTTTAAATCTTCAATCAATTCCAATTTAAAGGGTTGGTCGACAAATATTTTATTGGCTTCATCAGAAGAAATCTCTTTTTTTACAAAATCAAGATTTCTGGCTTTTATTTCCGCCATTTTGACTTCTATTTTCGGCAAATCGGCGTCGGAGACGGGCGAGGCAAATTCCAGATCGTAATAAAAGCCGTCTTTGACCGCCGGACCGATAGCCAGTTTGGTATCGGGCCAAAGTTCAATGACCGCCGAAGCTAATAAATGGCTGGTTGAATGACGCATGATTTCTAATTTATTTGATGACATGTTGATTGCGATTATACAGAAAGCCCACAATAATGTAAAATCTAGGAGAGATGACGGAAGCAGTAGATTTCCAGATTATCGCCAATTTTATGGCCGGGAAAGGATCCGGCCGGAAAATTTTGTCCGATTTAAAAGTATTTCTAAAAAATCACGGCAAAACATTTGATGTCCTGGCGGTAGAAAAACCTACTCCCATCAATTTGCTTCCCGGGCACAATTTAAAAATAACTCAAGGGGTAATTTGCATCGGCGGAGACGGAACCGTTTCTGAATCAATGGGTTACATCTTAAATAAAAAGTTAGATTTACCTTTGGCGATAATTCCTGCCGGAACGGCCAATATTATGGCGGCATCTTTTGGATTAAACGGTTTTATGAAAAACTTTAATTTTCTTCTTGAAGAAAGAATAAAAGCGATTGATATTGGAGTGGCTGACTTTGACGGGAAAAAAGTCTTTTTTCTTTTGGGTTTGGGTTTGGGTTTTGAGGAAAATTTTTTAAAAATTACCAAAGAAAGAAACAAATCAAATTTTGGGATTTTTTCTTATTTGATTAGTGCCCTTGCCGAACTTTTAAAAATAAAAAAAATAGAGCTGAAAATTAAAGCTGATGAAAAAAGTTTTACCGTTAAAGTTTGCACTTTGATGGTTTTAAACACCCCTCCGAAAATTCTGCAAATTTTTCCATTAAGCAAAGATAAAGATATAGTTTCCAATGACGGGTTATTAAACCTATACTTTGTCGAGTATAGAAACTTTTTTCAATCTTTATGGGAAACACTTATTTTCCATGTTGTCGGGAAGTTAAATTTTGGCCATATAAAATCAATGAGCGGAAAAGAATTTTATTTGGAATCTGACTTGCAGGTTGGAACTCAAATAGACGGGGAACTTAAAGACAACTTACCGGTCAAAATTTCAGTTTATCCGTCAAAACTAGAACTGCTTTTTTAGTTTTCCGATTCAATCAAGTCCAGTCCCTTTATTTGTGGCATTGAGGAACCGACTAATCCCTGCGCTCCGCCGTAAATATTGACCGTGCCGGAAATTAATCTTTTAATTTGACCTTCCCTGCTCTTCCAGATTTTTTCGAAAGCGATTTTTTCTCTGGATAACTGATCCTGCATTTCTTTAAAAACTTCAACCAGGGATTCAACTTGCTGGCGGAATTCGTTTCCGGTAATAAATCCGTAAACAAGATCTGCTTTTCTTCCTTGATTAACGGAAAGTGCCCTTTGATAACCGACATCAAGCAGATTTTTTCTAATCATAATGGCCAGAGGAAGAACCAGACTGAGAGAGACGATCCAAACGCCGTCTTTTAAGCCAAATCCATTTTCCGCCTCTTTTGGTAAAACGGTGCTGACGATTACCGGGATATCTGCTTTTTCAAAGCGAAGATCATTTTTTAATTTAATCAGCCACTCGTTTGTCCAGGCTTTGGTTCTTTTTGATTCCCAAAGGATTATTCCGCAAACCGTACCTCTCGGACTTTTTACGACTTGGCGGATATCGGCGCCTTTAATTCCTTTTTCTACCGGCTCTATTTGGTCATTTGGAAAAGAGTTTCTCAGAGTATTTTCAAGATCTAACTCCAGAATTTCACCCTGGGTTTGCTGTGATCCCTGGTTCGCTTTTCTTTGAGCTTCGTCTAAAGCCTTTCTAAGGTCAGAGATAGTTTTCTCTTTTTCCATATTTTTTAGCCTAAACTGTTCATCTGCCCTTTTCTGGGTTTCGTATTCTATTTTCTTTCTTTCTTCGTCAATTTTTCTTTGTGTTTCCAGTTCTAAATCTTTTTCTCTTTCTTCAAGTTTGCGTTTTGTTTCTCGAAGTTTCAGTTCCTCCTCTCTCATTTGAGAGAGCCTTGTTTCTTTTTCTTCCAGTGAAGTTTTTAGTTCTTTAATTTCCAGAAGCGATTTTTCTTCTGCGGATTTTCGTGCCTCAGCCAGCTGTTTTTGAAATTTTTCCTGGTTTTCCTTTTCCAGTTCTTCCCTAAGGATTTGAGTGATTTCAATTATTTGTCCGCAAGAAGGACATTTAATAGTATTGTCCATATAACAGTATTATGTATTAAGTATTTAGTATTAAGTATGAAAGACAAATAAAATTAAACTTTTTTTATTAAATTTATATATTTTTGACCAACAATATTAAAGGTAAATTTATTTAAATATTTTTTTCTTCCGGCTTTGCCCATTTTTTCAGCTAGTCTGGGAGAGTTTAATAGTTTGATTATAGCATTGGCAAGCGTGTCAGTGTCATAAGGTTTAACAAGAATTCCGGTTGATTCATCAATAATCTCGGTGAGTGGACCAAACTCAAAACAAACAACAGGTCTGCTTAGCGCCATAGCCTCTACTGCAGTTAAGCCAAAACCTTCCAGTTCCCAAACTGTGGGAAAAACAACAATTTTTGATTGGGCTATTTCTGTTAGTGAATCCGGAACAAAACCTGCAAATTCGACATTTTTTAAATTTAATTTAGAATTAAGATGTTTTAAAGTATCAATAAAACCGCCTTCTCCGGCAATCCGCAGTTTAGCGCTTGGAATTTCTTTTTCCACTTTTTGCCATGCTTGCAAAAGTAAGTCCTGGCCTTTGCCTTTTTCCAAACGGGAAACACAGCAGGCAAGGGGTTTCTCTACTTTAATTTTTGAGTAATTATTTATTTCAATATTTCTGGCGCAGGGAATTAGAGTAAATTTACTGTTCGGTAAATTTAATTCTTCTGAAAGTTCAGTTAATGTATTATTGGAAGGAACAATAATTATGTTCGGTAAATTAACTATTAACTTATATATTAATTTGTTGAGACCCAAAAATTTATCAAAAATTGATTTAAGAGGTGCAAACTCAATCCATACAACTTTAATTTTTAACAATTTTGCTATCGGCGTAACCAAAATTTTTTCAATAAACCCCGACATGAGGATTATGTCTGAATTTCTTTGAGACAACACCAACAGAAAATAATAGATTAAAGTTAACGGTAAAAGAAATATACCCTTAATAAATCCTTTCCGGTTTCCGATAAAATCTACAACAAAGGGAATTTGACCGGAATGGATATCGACGTCTTCGAGTATTTTTTGAAATTTTTTGTTGGTAACAAAAGTTTTAACTGATATGCCGTGATTTTGCAACCAAAACAGTAGTTCTTTATTAAAAGTTTCCGCTCCCCCAATGCCAAGCGACTGATTAATAAAAAGAAGCTTCATTTCTGTGGGCTATACAGGATTCGAACCTGTGACCTTTCGCATGTCAAGCGAACGCTCTAACCAACTGAGCTAACAGCCCGTATTTAGATATTTTCTTAAAACAAGCGCTCTTCACCAATCTGAGCTAACAGTCCTTTACTTGGGACATTTTAACAAAACAAATTTGTGAAAGCAAAAACTGGATTATCCCGCTTGGGTGGCGACGGCTCGGTCGTGATGAAGGGAAAAAGATGAACCTGATTTTTTAAATTGATTCCAATAACTCTTTTTTTTCTGCGATTTTTTATTAAAAACAGATAAACAATAAGAAGATTCTTTTACTTGTGCGGTCAAGGACTTAACCCAAAGGTAAAGTTTTTGTAAGAAATTGACATGGTAAACGCCTGGGTTAACTTCTTCCTGCATTATGGCAACCTGGACTTCTTTAGTCAGATCTCCGGTGGCGATGGCTAATTTCCTTATTTCAGTTTGCAGATTTTGTACCTGGGCCTGGGTTTCCTTTTCTGCCCTGGTAAAAATAATTCTTTCTTCTCTTTTGACTATTTCGAATTGTCTTTTTTGCTGATAATGGTTTTCTTTCCCAAAATTATCATCTAATGGCGGTTTTTCCCTTAGATCTGGCTGAAGGTCTTGTTTGAAGTTGGAAAAAGGTGAAAGATTATCGAAAATATCTTTTACGCCCGGCTTAAAAAGATCGTTTTTGACCGAAGAAAGCGTGTTGTTGCCGATACCCCTCAACGACTCTAAGAACGAATCATTTCCCAAACTTGTTTTTTTAGGTTGGTGGAGTTTCTGGTTGTTATTTTGCTGTGTCATATAAATATTATAGGTTTTACAGTTAATTGCTTTTTACTACAAATTTGCCAGAAAGTCAAGTGTTTTTTGCCGGCGTATTAAAACCGCCAGATAATATTTTTGATTTTCCAGCGCCTTTTTTTCGGTTTCTGTTTGGGCTTTTTGGGTTGCCTTGTTCAAGTCTTCCTCGGTTACACTGATTTTTTCTTCGTCGGCGATTTTGCCCAGAATAAACTCGAAGATCAGGTTTTCCCGTGATTGTTTGGCATATTCTTCCCTTATGGTTTCGATCTTTTTTCCCGAAGAGGCAAGATATTGTTCAACCGTTAAACCTAACTTTTGGGTTTGATCGATCAGGCTTGACAACTTGCGGTTAACCTCATCTTCTATGAGAAGACCGCTGATTTCCACTTTCAAATTGTTAAGAAGCCATTCCAGGGCGGTATTTACTTTCTTTTCTCTTTCGTTTTCCTTGTCCTGGGGTTTTTCTTCTTTTTGGTCTCCCGGGGTCCAAATTTTTGCGCTGGCGGAAGCGGCTTTTTTAATTTCTTCTTTATAACCGCCTAAATTTATTTCCGGTTCCTCGCAGGAAAGAAATTTGACCTGCCAATCTTTGCCTTCCTCTGCCGAAACAAGCTCTACCTTGGGGGAAAGTATCGGCTTTAATTTAAACTCCTCAACCGCTTTCTGAAAAAGTTTGGGAAGAATCTTTTCAAGTATGAACCTGGTAAGTTTTTCTTTGCCAAGAACATCTTTGACCATATTTTGGGGAGCCATGCCCTTCCTAAAACCTTTAATTTCAACCAATTTGCCTTGGTCTTCAAGAATTGATTCTTCGGTTTTTTTTATTTCCGAAAAAGGAATAACCGCCGTTATCTCAAAGGTTTTTTTTGGCAGTTTATTCAACTGAAAAGAAACGTTTTTATTATCCACGATGCTGCGAGCCCGGAAGTCTTATTTGCTTAATAAATTTAGTGTTTGGAAATTTTGGTTTTTGCCAAACTGAATAATCAGTTTTTTCTTTAATCGGAATTTCCGGTTTTTTTATTTGATCAGTTTTTTTCACTTGCATAACTTTCTTATTTTATCAGTTATTTACGTTGTTGACAATAGAGTTAAAAAATGAAAAGATAAATATCTAGTTATGACTAAAAAATTGATTCTTTGTTTGGTTTTTTTTATCTTTGCGCCGGTAACGCTTTTTTCCGTATTTTTTCTCACCGATACTTTCAAAACCGGCTTGGTTCTGGGTGATTTTGTTTCAAGACCTTCGCCTGAAGGTCGGCTATACGCCGAAAGCGAAAACCCTAACCCAAAAGTGATTTTGCCGAATATTAAGGGCGAAAATTCTATTTCCATAGTGATAGAGAAATATCTTAGGCGTTATAATTCACCTCTCTTACCTTACGCCGGTATCATTGTAAGTTCGGCCGAAAAATCAGGGATTGACCCCAAATTAATTGTCGCCATCGCCCAACAGGAATCGAATTTAGGAAAATCTTCTCCGGAAAACTGCTTTAACGCTTGGGGTTGGGGTATACATTCTGAGGGGACAAAGTGCTATACCGGTTGGGCGGAAGCAATAGAAAGTGTCACCGCGGGAATCAGCCTTAGTTATTGTTCTAAGGGATATTGCGAAGATCCCTGTTTGATGATGAAGAAATACACTCCCAATTCAAATGGTTCTTGGTGTGCTGGAGTCAACCAATTTCTGACCGATATGGAACTTGGTAATTTTTAATATGCCGGCTCCTTATGATCTTTATGATTATTTTTCTTATTGGGAAAATCGTTCGTATGAAGACAAAAGCGAACGGATGGCGCTTGAACATTTTTTAAAGAGAATTATTCAAAAAAAAAGCTTGGTTGACATAGGTGGGGGTTTTGGCAGGTTGGGCGGTCTATACGGGAATCAATTTGGAAAATGCGTGGTTGTGGATCCTTCAGAAAAAAACCTGGAAACCGGTAAGAGAATTTATTCAAAATACCTCAATATTGAATTTGTACAAGGGTCATTACCTTCTCTTCCGTTTGAAAAAGAACAGTTTGAGGCGGCACTGATGGTTCGTGTTGCTCATCATGTAAAAGATTTAACCCCTTCTTTTGTAGAAATTTTTAGAATTTTGACCAAAGATGGTTGTTTTATTTTGGAATTTGCCAATAAAAATCATTTTCTGGCCGTATTAAAGGCTTTTTTTATGTTTAATTTTAAGTATTTGTCTGATTTGTCTCCGGTTGAAAAAAGAAGCCAAGAAAGCATTAAGGAAAATAAAATTACCTTTGTTAACCACCATCCGAAAAAAATAATTTCCGCCCTTGAAAAATCGGGTTTTGAGATTATAGATATGCTTTCCGTTTCAAATTTCAGAAACCAAACTTTAAAAAAAATTATTCCCCTTGCCCTTCTTTTAAAATTTGAAAAAATTTCCCAAAAACCGCTTTCCAAAATATTTTTTGGCCCTTCAATTTTTATTTTGGCAAAAAAGAAATAAGATATATTTTTTGCTATAAGATTAGAATAATAGTGCATTTAAACGAGACTATTGACAATTATAAGATAGTATGCTATATTTTCAAGTTAGATCCCGAGGTAAGCTTTTCCTGGCCTACTTTGGGATTTTTTTGTGCCCGCCTCGCCTCGGCTAGCCAGAAGCGAAGCTGGCTGAGCCTTCGGCGAAGTCGAGGCGAGGCCTCTTTGTGATAAAATCTTCTTGTATGTTTTATACTTATATTTTAATCGGTGTAAAATGTCCAAAGACCTATGTTGGTCACACAAATGACTGGGAAAGACGACTATTAAAACATAATTCTGGATATGGCGTTTTTACTAAAAGATATAGTCCGTGGAAAATAATACACAAAGAAGAGTTTCTTACCGAAAAAGAATCAATTAAAAGGGAAAAATATTTTAAATCTGCTGCAGGCAGAAGGTGGATGAAAAAGAATTTGTTTGAGAATGCCAGGGTGGCGGAACGGTAGACGCACTGGGTTTAGGGCCCAGCGCCCTTAAAAAGCGTGCAGGTTCAAATCCTGTCCCTGGCACACAATAGCCTTCCAGGACGTCGTCTTGGAACCTGTTTATTCATATCTAAGGGCTTCGATTGGAGATAGTTTGCTCGCCCTGCGGGCGGGGGTGACGCCGAAGATAATGCCGACGGCGAAAGAAACACCAAAAGCCAAAAAGACAGAAATAAAGGTAACTTTAGCGGGAAAAAACTGGTTTATGGCCTGAGTGATAGCTCCGCCCAGAAGCACTCCGATCAGACCGCCCAAACAGGACAAAATAACCGCTTCGAACAAAAATTGGAGCAAAATTGCCCTTGGGGTAGCGCCGACTGCTTTACGCAGGCCGATTTCCCTAGTTCTTTCGGTTACCGTGGCGATCATTATGTTCATAATGCCGATTCCCCCGACAATTAGCGAGATGGCGGCGATACCCGACAGGGCGATGGTCAGGGTTCCCAAGATTGAATTGATACTGGAAAGAATTTGGCTTTGGTCGGCTACCGAAAATTCATCTTCTTCGAAGTTTTTAAGCATGATTTTTTCCGTTTGTTTTTTAATCAGATCAATTTCTTCCTTATTTTTTGTCTGCAGGAGAATGCTTTGGATATTTCTGTTTCCGGCAAAACTAAAACCTACCTCCAGCGGGACATAAATTGTTTCGTCAAGATGTCCGGCCCCCAAACCCCCGCCCTTTTTTTCGGCCACGCCGATTATTTTGATATTTTTACTGTTGATGATGACCGTTTTCCCCAGCGGATTTTCATTGCCGAAAAGTTTTTCCGCGCTGTCGGCTCCCAACACCCCGACATTGGCTTTCTTTGCTTCGTCTTCTTTGGAAAACCAGACTCCTTTTCCTTCTTTGGGAATGGTATTGCTGACCTTGCCGTATTCGTAACCGGTGGCAACAATAGTGACGTCTTCTTTTTTATTTCTGTATTTGGCTTTACCGGCAAGTTCAACATTACCGATGACCACATTAACCGTATCTAAATTTTTTTTCAAGTTCTGAATATCCTTTTGACTGAATGAAGTTGAGAGTAAACCTTGAGCGGCATTCATGCCGAATCCCCCGCTTTCGTTAAAAACTTTTCCCGGGAGAACATAAATCAGATTTGACCCAAGGGATTCAAACTGCTGGGCAATGTAGTTTTTTAAACCGTTGCCGATAGAAGTCAGCAGGATAACCGAGGTAACCCCGATGATGATACCCAACGAGGTCAGAGCAGTCCGCCCCTTATTTTTTAAGATCGAACGCAGACTTGTTTTTAGCAACTCCGTAATGGTTGGCTTAAGCATTTTGCCTTTCGGTTATTTTTCCGTCTTTAATAACCAAAATCCTTTCTGCTTCATTGGCAAGATCCGGGTCATGGGTGACTAAAATTATGGTCCTTTTTTCTTCTTTATTTGATTTATGGAGTAAATCCATGACTTCCCTGCCCGTCTTACTGTCTAAATTTCCTGTTGGTTCGTCGGCTAAAATAATTTTGGGATTATTGATTAGGGCTCTGGCAATGGCCACTCTTTGCTGTTCTCCTCCCGAAAGTTGAGAGGGCAGGTTTTTAAGTTTACCGCTCAAGTTAACCTTGGCCAGCATTTCCAGGGCAAGGTTTTTTCTCTTTTCACTGGGAATATCGGAATATAAAAGTGGCAGCATGACATTTTCAAGGGAAGATGTTTTGGAAAGCAGATTAAACTGCTGGAAAACAAAACCCAAGATCTTATTGCGGAAAACCGCCAGCTCCGATTCATTTAAACGGGCGATATCTTTTCCCTGGAGGATGACTTCTCCGGAGGTGGGATTATCCAAAAGCCCGATGATGTGCATCAGGGTTGATTTGCCGGAACCTGAAGGTCCGGTTATGGAGATAAACTCCCCTTCCGAAATTTTAAGGGAGACATCTTTCAGGGCATCAAATTCCGAGGTGCCGGAAAGATAGGTTTTGGTAATATTTTTTAGTTGAAGCAGAAACACTTTTTTAATCGCTATAAATGACAATTTCGTTTTCATCAAGTCCGTCGGTTATTTCGGCATAAGAGTCGTTTTCCAGTCCGGTTTTAATAATCCTTTTTTCGGGTGTATCCTTGCCTTTTTTAATGTAAACAAATTTTTCTCCATTGACTTCATAAATCGCCTCAACCGGAAGATATAAAACATCGGTGACTTCAGCGGTTTTAATTTTTGCTTCGCCGTTCATGCCGATTCTGTATTTAAGGCCAATATTGTCCGTCTCCAGACTGAATTTCACTTTATAAATGGTTGCCGTTTGTCCTTCTATGGGGACAAAATCAATCGTGACTATTTTTGAGCCAAATTCTTCGTCGGGGAAACTATCCAGGACAATTTTAGAAACTTGATTTTCGGATATTTTGGTAACATCTTCTTCGTCAACCTCGGATTTAAAATAAACACTGGCAGGATCAATAACGGTGACCGAAAAATTAGGTGTGGTAACATTTACTCCGGCGGTTGAATTTTCTATATCGGTGACAATTCCGTCTAAAGGGGAAATTAAAGTCGCATATTTAACCGCCAAATTGGCAATTTCGTAATCTAAAACCGCATTATTTAAGGTGAACTGCTGGCGGTCAAGTATTCTTTTAATTTCTTCAGTTATCAGTTTTCTTTCCTTGGTTTCTTTATATTGGTCCTGGGTGTCCTCAAAATTCCAGCGGGAAGTTAAATAGTCATTCATTTCCTTCTGCAGGGTTTTCTTAAGGCTTTCTTTATCCAGGGAAGCTACCGCCTGCCACTTATTCACCCGATCGCCTTCTTTTACACCCAGCCAAGCCAATTGACCGGAGGTTTGGAAATGAAGCACCGCAAAGTTTTGCGCGTCGATTTTACCGGCAAAAATAAGATATTTTTCCAGATTACCTTTTTTAACTTCGGCGGTTTGCGCTTTTTTTAAATCCAATCCCGGAAGAGATTTTTTATTTTTATCCAATCTAATAAAAAAAAATCCACCGAACAGAATCAAAGCGACAATGATTAAAATTAATTTTTTTGACCTGAATTTCATGCGGGGAGATTATACACGAACTTGATATTATTTCAAAATCCTGATTTACTTAATAGTGTATGAAAAATAAAACCTTTCTTCTTTTTGTTTTACTTTTTTTCTTCTTTTCTGGCACATTATGTTTAGCCCAGGAAAAAACGGTTGAGGAACAATATCGGCTTTTTTTAGAAAAATACCGCGTCTATCAGGCGGGATCGGATCCTTATATCAACGCGAAGTCAAAATATCTTTCTTATCAGTCGGTTACCAGCCGGGCCGATTATCTTGATTTGGCAAGAAAGTATTTGATTTCGGAAATTGAGGCGGCGGAGTTTTATACCGTTTTTGTCCGCCGCCGGCTGGCCGAGGCGACCAAGGTTCTTAACTATCAGGAAAATTTTTATTTTATAAAACTGGATGACGAAATAACCTTTCTTTCTCTACTCAAAAATAGAGTTAAAGATGCCTCCTCAACTTCTGACCTTTTAAATTTCTGGACTGATTTTGAGACTCATTTTGAATCAATTTCTTCATATGGTTATTCCGTAAAATCATACATTGAAATCGCTTCCCTGGAAAAGATTGACGAAAATTTAAAAACCACTAAAGACAAACTGGATCAATATTTGATTGAGAATCTGCTTGACGACTCTTATGCCGAAGCGGCCAGGGACAATTTTTCGGTTTTGGAAAAAGATTATGCAAAGATTGTTTCCCAGATGAACAACATAAAGAGCCGCAAAAATAAACTTTCTTCCGAAAAGGCGTCAAAAGAAACTGCCGAGGTGATTAGAGGTGAGGTTAATCAAATCTTAACCCCAATTCAGGTTTTGATTGCGAGTTATCAAAAGTTATTACAAACTATCGTTCCGAAATGAACAGGAAATCTTTGATGGTTTTTTTAAGTATTTCGTTTTTTTTGGCGGTCTTGTTTTTAATTTTTGTTTTTTTAAAAAGTAAAAATTCAGCCGCGACTTCGCTTCCCTATTTTGCCCCAAATGCCACTCCGACATTGGTTCAGGCAGCTCCAACGCTTGTTCAAATTGACCCTCTCTCTCAAAAAGGAAAAGACTTAATTAATGATTTCAGCGCCATTAATAACGACGTTGAAAAGGTTTATAAAGAAGACACTCGGCTTCTTCCTCCGCAGTTTTACTTCGAAAAGGAAGTAACCCAATAGTGATATAATCTTCCTGTGGACAGCAATTCTCCGTTGGCTGACCAATTGAGACCAAAGATTTTTTTGGATTTTGTCGGCCAGGAACATTTAGTTGGGAAAAACGGCATACTGACAAGGTTAATCGGGAAAGATCAACTCCCATCGATAATTTTTTGGGGCCCCCCGGGTTGCGGCAAAACCACCCTTGCCCGTTTGATTGCGACTCAAACAAAAAGTTTTTTTATTCATTTCTCCGCCGTTACTTCGGGGGTGGCTGAAGTTAAGAAAATTGTACTCCAGGCTAAAGAAAGGGTTAAACTTTATGCCGGCCAAAGAACCATTCTTTTTGTGGACGAGATTCACCGCTTTAACAAACTTCAGCAAGACGCCTTTTTACCTTTTGTTGAAGACGGAACCATTATTTTATTTGGAGCAACCACCGAAAATCCTTCATTTGAGATAATCGGGCCGCTTCTTTCCCGCTGCCGGGTTTTTGTTTTGGAGGCACTTAATCAGAACGATTTAATAAAAATTATTGACCGGACTTTGAAAGAACTTAAATTAACAATTAACGATAAGGCAAAATCTTATCTGGTCGAATCAGCGAATGGTGATGCCCGTATCGCCATTAATGTTTTGGAGATTGTTTCTAAGATTGTTAAAAAAACAATTAAAATCAAAGACATTGAAGACGCTTTGCAAAAAAAGGCACTTTTGTATGATAAAGGAGGAGAAGAACACTATAACACCATTTCCGCTTTTATAAAGAGTATGCGGGCATCTGATCCCGATGCGGCTCTATACTATTTGGCCAGAATGGTTAACGCGGGTGAAGATCCCCTCTTCATCGCCCGGCGGATGGTGGTTTTCGCTTCCGAGGATATCGGCATGGCCCAACCGACCGCCCTGGTGGTGGCTAATGAGGTTTTTCGTGCCTGTGAGACCATTGGCTTTCCGGAATGCCAGGAGAATCTAGCCCATGGGGCGGTTTACCTGTGTTTGGCCAAAAAGGACAGAGCTGCCGTAGATGCCTATTTTAAGGCCCTGGAAGACGTCAAGAAGCTGGGTAACCTGCCGATTCCGCTACTTATCCGTAATGCACCAACTAAGCTAATGAAGGACCTTGGATATGGCCGGGATTATGAGCCTTACCATGACAAGATCAAGAGTTTTTTACCGGACGAACTTAAGGGAAAAAAATATTATTAGCCTTCCAAGACGTCGTCTTGGAACGTGGTGCCTCCTAAATTTAGTGCGCCTGGAGTGAATTGAACACTCAACCCCTTGTTCCGAAGACAAGTGCTCTATCCGTTGAGCTACAGGCGCAAAATCAGTGAGGTGTGAAGGATTCGAACCTTCGACCAATCGCTTAAGAGGCGACTGCTCTACCGCTGAGCTAACACCCCGAACAAAGAAAATTATAACATTTTCAGCTTCGGTTAAATATACGATTAAACTTTAAAATTACTTTTTGCCAGAAGTTGTAGCGGAAACTGGTTATAGTGGAAGCAGGGAAAAC
>Ga0210051_1000494_pt1 | contig 36990 bp, 38 predicted proteins | sample CryGey092014_all_FD_185464 | JGI IMG/M metagenome (GOLD analysis project Ga0210051, IMG submission 185464) | Groundwater microbial communities from aquifer - Crystal Geyser CG23_combo_of_CG06-09_8/20/14_all (SPAdes) (version 2) | ecosystem: Environmental > Aquatic > Deep subsurface > Groundwater...
TAAAGCATCAAAGGCAAAGGCCTGAACTCCTTCATGAATTCCCAAAACGGCCGGAATTGGAATCATCAGCGCTAAATAAGAAAAAGCGAGGATAGATAAGGTTGATAAAAAATTGATATTTTGCCCAAAAAAATTAACTAAAAACCAAATCCTCAAAAGCAAGAAAACCTCCTCGAAAAAAGCCAAAGAAACTCCTTTCCAAAATGAAATCTTCTTGAAATTAAAAAAATTGAAAACTTCTTTTTCGGTTTCAAAAGCTTCGCTATTTTTAAAATTACGGCTAAAACGCCTAAAAAGAAATTCTATTATACTTTCTTTTTTAAAGGCTTTGAAATAAAAATAGAAGATTCCAAATAAAGCGAGAGGGAAAAGAACAAAAGAAATTAGGGCGATTTTCTTTGGCAAAAAAGCAATTTTCAAAATAAAGAAAATCATTCCAAAAAAAATGACTACTAAATTTGTAGTCCAATCTAAGATTTGATCTGAAATTGAAGAAGCCATTCCTTTTGACCAAGGGATTGAATGTTTACTTTTTAAAACATAACTCTGGAAAATTTCTCCACCTAAAAAGGCGGCGGGTAAAAAATACATAATGGAAAACCCTGACAGATAAATATTCAAAAGATTTAAAAAAGGAAGGTCAATTCCTTCAGATTTTAAAATTTCTTTCCATTTCCAGGTTGCCGTTAGTATTTTCCCAAAAGTCAAAATTAAAATTAAAATTCCCTGCCAGAGAGTAAAAATTAAAAAGGCCTTTTTTATTTCTGGCCAGCCGACCGATTTTAAAACCCAACTAAAAAGAAAAATCCCAATCAAAAGAGAAAAGAAAAATAAAAAAATCTTTTTCATTTTTGCGTCGCTTTATTTAATTCTTCAAGGAGTTTTTCTAAATCAAAGCCATGAACTTTGGCTGCCTCTTCTAAGGTTTCATCCGGAGCCAAAGGGCAACCAAAGCAATGAAAACCTTTTTCCAAAAGCAAAGAAAGGGTCTGGGGATATTTCTCGACAATTCCACTGATTTTCATTTCTTTGGTAATTGCCAGGGGGTTTTTCATAATATATATTTAATAATAAACGAGACCTGAAATTTTTAAAAGAGGGGAAGTTATTTTATTTCGAATAAAATTATCCCATCAAATTTTGGAAATTGGCCATTTTTAAAATAATATTCGAAGAAATTTTCGGCTACTACTTTATTTTGAACTGGAGAGGCGTGGAAAAGAAACTTTCTATCAATCAAAATCCCTTCATGTCTAACATCTAAGCCAATTTTATCATCCCCTTCCTTTAAAAAAGCAATACCTAAAACTTGAGGTAAATGTGAAAAGAATTCTTCGCTAAGACATTGGTTGGGAATATATTGGATTTCCATTTCTTTTTCCCAATCGATATCAATCAAACGCTTACCGTCGGGCTTTATTTTATTTAGAGTAACTCTGACTTTTTTCAATTTACAGCCAAAAAAAGGGTCTTCGGCAATAACCCCAAAATAGGGAGAAACCGTATTCCTATCGGTTGTAAAATGGAGCCGATCCTCAAAAGTGATTTCAAAATTGGGCGGCCGGTAATTTACAAACTTCATCATCTCTTTGGCTTCTTTTAATGATTGGGAATGAAGTAAAGCCACATTAGTCAGGACAAAAGTGGTGCAATCTGTCACATCTAATCTAAAAATAGGGTCTTTGTCCCTGCCCGATTCCTCGCCCAAGGAACCTAATTGATAGGGCGTGCCCAATCTTAAAATAGAGAGGGCTTTTAACCTCTCAGATTTATTAGGAAATCGTTCCCAGAGTTCTTCTAAAATTGAGTTAATTTCCGCTGGCGATAAATTATATAATTTCTTTTGTTCATTTAACCACTGCCAGTTGGTTTTTAGTAGATTCTCGGCTATTTTTTCTTCCTCTTCTTTGAGGGGTTGAGTCTCGGCTTTTGGAATTTTTGTTTTTTCATTCTTGTTTTTAGTAAAAATCACTATTAATATCAAGCCTAAAATTCCTATTAAGATTAAAATTTTCAACCAATTTTTCATGATTTTTTATTATAACAAAACCCCGCCCATTTTCAAAAGAGCGGGGGAAAATCAAAATCAAGAGATTTTGTTCCACAGAGTATTTTTATTAAAACTAATTTCTTTACTTAGGGTACCAATAATCCTGATTTGTCGGATATACATTACCGTTGGTACAAGTCACTTGATAAACCAGCAGATAGGAAGATCTTGAGGTAACATCCCAGTTTTCGTTGTCTCCACTATCCAAATAGAAGTAAACTGTCTTTCTTGACCAAGTGTAATTGTAGTTTTTGTAGCCGTAAATACCAGAGGCACATTTACAGAACTTGCTAGCCTGACCATTATTTCGGTAGAGATATTGATTGCTACCGCTCCAACACAATACGGCTGAGGGACAATCTACATCATTTGGTGAACTGCATTCCGGTCCGCAGCATCCATCTTTTTCTGCTAGATTACATGCCGGCCAAGTATTTAGGCAACTCTTTGAATTTTCATCGCAAGAATCAGTTGTACAAAACTCTCCATCATCACAACTTCGATCTGAACCACCAGTACATACACCAGCCTGACAGGTTTCTCCAATATTACAATACAACCCATCATCACAAGATGTTCCGTCTGGTTTTGGTTGAGCTATACATTCATATCCACCGACAACCTCTTGGCAAACTCCATTATTACACTGATCACTGAAGGGAGAGCAACCAACAGGGATTCCAGATTTACAAACACCGTTAACACAGGTTTCCGTTCCATTACAATATAATCCATCATCGCAATCAGAATCTACTGTACACTCCGGCTCTGGCGGTTTGATATAATTAACCGCGGCTAAGGCATCTACCCTTCCCCAACCATAGTATTTGTCCCAACCAGCTAAGCCCAAATCCTTGGCAGTGTTATATAAAGCATCTTTAATTTGACTATCGGTTAAAGCAAAATTCGCTTGTCTCAATAAAGCTACAGCTGCTGAAATATGGGGAGTTGACATAGAGGTTCCTGACCAAGAAGCATAACCACCAATGATAGAGGAATAAATATTTACTCCGGGTGCCATTATGTCTAAAGCCAATCCAGTACCAGACCAAGATGCTCTGATATCGGTTTTGTCAACTGCCCCAACCGCTATAGCTTTACTAGCACAACCTGGACTTGATACTCTGCCAGAAGTGTTTCCAGCAGCTACTGCTACCGTTACTCCATTGTCTACGGCCCAGTTAACTTTTTGTGCAAGATAATCTGTATCGCAGTTTGCCCTTGAAGTTCCTCCACCACCCAAACTAATGCTCATTATCTTGGCGATGTTATTTTTCACAACATATTCAATGGCTGCGGCAATATCACTCACATAGCAGGAACCCGAGGCATCACAAACTTTTGCCATCCAAATCTTGGCATCAGGTGCTACTCCTTTTGCAAAACCTTGGGGATTTCCGCCAACACCATCGGCTGTGATTATTCCTGAAACATGGGTTCCGTGACCATGGTCATCTTCATAAGTGGCATAACCAAAACCTTTTCCGCCGGCAATACTACTAACAAGTTCAGGATGATCAGTGTCAACGCCGGTGTCCAAAACCGCTACAATTACGCCGCTTCCTTTATACCCTAAAGCCCAAACATCATCGGCATTGATTTGAGCATCGGCTTCCAAATCCATAATCTGATAAACCTCATCTTCAAAGGCATCTTTAATTTGAATTCCGGCCGGACAATTCAAGGCGGTGGCATCATTTAACTCGTGAATAATTTTGCAGCCCTTAAGGCGATAATGAATTTTGTCTAAAAAGGAGGTGCTGGGGGCAATCAATCTTGAAAATCTTTGGGAATGATCTGAACCTTGGGCTACGGCTATTCCAGCCAAAACTAAAGCAATTATCCCAATTAAAATTCCTAAACCTAATTTCTTCATTTTTTATTTTTAATTAAATTCTAAATTTCTCGACCTTTAATCTCCTAATTTTATTCTATTTCATCGAATCGTCTTGTCAAATTGTAATTCTTTACAACCAGGACTACAAAAGTAAATCGTCAGGAAAACTATCACTTATTACGGGTTTCTGTCTAACCTTCAGGTAGGGTGGGATATTTGTTTTAGCGTAATCAAAAGCTTCTTCTACTGTTGTTGGTTCATCTCCTTCTACTTTAGTGTAATCGTGGATATTCGCCTTACCTTGAAATATTCCTTCATTAACAAAATAATGGCTGAACACCCCCTCGCCCAATTCTCCGGTAGTCGAATCTCCCGTTGAGTACACATAAGCTGACTGGTTTTCGCCGGTTGCCATAGAAATAACTCGCCCGGTAGCAGATACATCATTCTGTCCCCCAGCAAGACAAGTATCAAAAATAAAAGCAATCCTCGTGGTCTCAAAATCGCTGAACCACAGTCGAAGCGTATCATCAAGAATACCAACTATATCCTTACCATCGTGAACAAGAAGCACTTCGTCTTTTCCGTCCGTCTCATCGCCCGAGGTATCGTCAACCCGACCCCCGTGTCCGCTAAAAAAGAATACTACTTCATCTCCTGGTTTTACATTGGGCTTTATTCTATTCAACACAGCATCTTCAATGTTCTTAAATGTAGCAGGACCATCAGTGATTTCAGAGTGATCGGGAGTTGTATCCCTTAATAAATAAATATTGTCCGAAGTGTATCCGTAGAGATTAACGAGGGCATTGTACATATTCATTGAATCTCCATCAGACCAGCAAATATCATAATCTTCACCGGGATAATCGCAGATCCCAATTACCACTGCGTATTTAGTACCTGTTACCGGATAATCGCCCAAAAATCCAGTTGCCACGCCCCCCGTTTTAGGAGGAGGAGAAGGTTTGCCCTTGGCTCCCCCCATCTCTTCCGGAAGAAAAACTTTCTTTACCACTTTTATATTAGTAGCAGGAATGGGTTTAGGCACTTCTCTATTTGGGCCCTGCTGTTTTTCAACTGGCGCTGCCTGAGAAACCAAAGCCACGCTAACTAAACTCAAAACTATTCCCGTTATTACCGCAAAAACCAGAAAACTGCTAAATTTCTTTTTCATTTTTTAATAAAAAATTAAACAAAAAATTCGACCTTTGAGATTCTAATTTTATTTTAACCTTGGAAAAACGTTCCGTCAAAAAAGATTTATTCCAATATAACCCCTTGTGCTGAAGTTTTTAAATCAATGATTTGACCGCCCGCTTTTTCAATGGCTCTTTTTACATTATTTAAATTCTCTTTTTGGGCTATAGCAATCATACAATCACCGCCACCGGCTCCTGATAATTTGGCTCCGTAAGCCCCAGAATTTAAAGAGGCCTCTATTAAATTTTCTAATTCTTTTGAACTGACACCTAATTTTCTTAACAAATCTTGATTTAAATTCATCAATTCTCCAACTTTTTTCCAATTTTGATTTTCAATTTCAATTTTTGCTTGATTAACTATTTTTTCAATTTCATCGAAAATTTTATTAATTTTTTCAGGATTTTCTTTCAATTTTCTATTAACCATTTTTACTAAAGTTGCGGTATCAGCCTTTATCCCGGTATAGCCAACAATTACTGGAATATTTCTAATTTCGATTTTTTTAATAACTTTACCGCCTGTGACAAAGTATAAGGTTCCACCGTAAATTGCGGCTGCCAAATCAAATCCAGAACCCACTCCCTGAATATCCAAAATGGTCTTGTAAGATAAGTCAAACAATTCTTTATTTTTCATTTTTATCCCAAAAATTTTTGAAAGGCCCCTTATTGTTGCTACTGTAACGGCCGAGGAACTGCCCAAACCAAATCTCATTGGAAATTCGCTTTTGGTCTCTATTTCTAAACCCCCACACCAAAATTTTGGTAGTGGGGGTAAACCGCTTTTGATTTGATATTTTTCAAAGAAATTTTTTATGGCAGTTAAAACAAATTTAATTTCTTTGGCGTAGGGCTTATCTAAATCCTCTATTGAGATAATATAATTTTTCAGATTTAAATCTGGGACATTTGTAATGATTTTGTTATCCCCTCTCTTTTTTAAAAAAACTCTCATTCGAGCATCAATTGCCGTAACAATGCAGGGTCTTCCATGAACAACAGCATGTTCACCAAAAAGCATTAATTTTCCAGGTGCGGAAACTTTTATCATATTTTTAAGAAATTAATTTTACCCCGTTAGAAATTTTAGAGTTCAAATGTAAAAACTTCGAAACAGAAATCCCTTCAAATTTCGGAATTTCTAACGGGGTTTACGCCTTCGACTCCAATTTCTGTTTGAAATGATTCAAAACCATTTTCATCAAATTTTCTTTCCAAATTTGTTATTTCCTTTTGATTTTCGGCCAAAACTAAACAACAACCGCCTCCCCATCCTCCTGTAGGTTTAGCTCCTAAAGCCCCGTTTTTCTGAGAAATCTCTATTATTTTATCCAATTCCGGAGTTGAAATTTTCAATTTTCTCAATTCCTGATAATACCAAAACATTAATTGACCCAAGTTTTCAAGATTTTTCAATTTTAAAGATTTTAATGCCTTTTTAGAAATGATATCCAATTTTTCCAAAACAGAATTGACAAATCTCTTTTTTTCTTCTCTTTCTTTCCTTATATAAGAAACAGTTTCTTCAGTTTTTGCCTCTCTTTTGCTATCAACAATTAAAAGAGGGATTTTAAAATCAATGTTCAATGGCTTAATTCCTTTCGATTTTTTGTACTCCAAATAGCCACCATAAGTAACCGTGGCATTATCTATTCCCGAGGGTGTTCCGCCATGGGCTATGACATCGCCTTCAAAAGCAAAGTCAGAAATTTCTTTTTTTGTCGGCTCCCTTCCTAAAAGTTTCAAAGCTCCCAAGGAAATAGCAGAGGAAATGGCCGAGCTCGAACCCAAATTTTTGGGAATTTCCGATTCGATTTCAATTTTTATACTTTCAAAACCATATTTTTGAAAGATATTTCCAATAACAAAAAAACTAGGGGCTAATTTATCTTTTTTGTAAATTTCCCTTATTTGATTAAATTTCTTTTGACTTTTTAAATCAGTAAGCAATTTTAAAAAATTGAATAACTCTTCTCTCCCCATAAATTTACTCAAATTTAAATTTTTCGATTTAATGAAAATGCCTTCTTTTTTGTAAGACGAAATTTTTATGGAACATCTTTTTCCAATAGCGCAGGCAATTCCCAATTTATCATAAACAACGGCATGTTCACCAAAAAGAATAATTTTGCCTGGGGCGGAAACTTTGACCATCATTAATTTTTCTTCTTTAAATTTTCTAAATAAGCTTTAAGCGCTACCACAAAAGTGGGAGTGAACTTTTTCCTTTTTTTTAATCTCTTTTTTATCTTGGCAAGAGAAAGAAATCGAATCTTATCGATCTCTTTTTTATTAAAAGTAAACGGTCCGTTGCTCTCTCCAATAAATAACTTTATGTTTCTACTGTTCACTTTTTGTCTTATTTTAAGAAAAAGGGACTGTTTAAGAGGAATTTTAATCCCTAACTCTTCCTTTAGCTCTCTTTTCGCAGCTGTTTCATAACTCTCCCGAAGCGCAACATGGCCCGAAGCTGAACCGGTCCAACGACTTTTCCATAGGTCTTTAAATTTCGATCTTTTTTGCAATAAAAGTTCTCCTTTTTTGTTAAAAATAAAAATAATGACTGATCTGTGAATTAAATCCTTTGTATACAAATCGCTCCTATTTGCTTTACCGATTATTTCATCGTTCTCATTAACAATATCAAAGTATTCTTCTGCCATTATTTTTAAAACAAATGTTTATCAATTAATTTTGCGTCCTCGCCTGGTTTACAAACAATAATTTTTTTTATTCCTTTAATATTTTTTAATTTTCTTTTTATTTTTGGAATATCTTTTTCTAAACAAATTATTTTCACTTGAGGCCCGGCATCAATTGTAAAATAACATTCCAATCCATCTTCGCGCCAACTAATTACATTTTGGATGATTTCCATTGTTGCCGGAATCCAATAAATTATCGGGGGCTTGGTAGTCATCATTAAAGCGTGCATTTTCAAACAATTATGTTCGGCTTGCAAACCAACCTTTCTGAAATCTCTTTTTAAAATTCCTTCTCTGATAACATCTAAATCCTGATTTACTGTTTTTAACCAGCTTTCATAATAAGGGCAGGTCTCAACTGTCTGAGCCATACCGGCCCGGCTACCCACTTTCTTTTTTAATTCTGTAACAATTGTCGTAATCATTCTAAACTCTGGCCAATAATCTTTATCTACGATCTGTTTTGCATAACTATCACTTCCATCTTCGTTTTCGCCCCGAAGCCATTCAACAAATCCGCCAAAGATTGAACGACAAGCCGAACCCGAACCTTGTCTGGCCAGAATAGAAAGTTCTCTTTGATTTAAATTTAAACCAGCCGCTTTTGCTGCAGCGACTGTTAAGGCGGCCAAACCACTGGCTGAAGAAGCCAAACCAGCAGCAATAGGAAAATTTGATTCAGAAACAATCTTCGCCTTTTCTTTTATTTTTGCCATTTGCCTTATTCTTTCTATATGACCCAAAACATCTTTTTCATCTTTTACCCGAGTGCCAACGAGGGTGGGAGAAGAGGATTTATCCTCTTCGATCTTTAATTCTTCATTATTGATGATTACTAAATCTTTTTTATATTTATCAGAAAATTCGACAGTAGTTATTGTAAAAAGACCATCACAAGTCATGGATATAGAACCGTTATAAGGTAAAATCAATTTTTTATCCCGTTTTCCCCAATATTTGACTAAAGCGATGTTGGCATTAGCAATGGTAGTAGTTTTCATATTTTTAAAAAATTAACCCATTTTTCTTAAGAATTCTTTATGAATTTTCAGATGGCCCTTTTGAATTCCTCTAGTAACTATCTCTGAAATTGCGGCCAAATTATTTGAAAGCCCAACCGAAGCACAAATAATTCCTAATTCTTTGGCTTTTTTTACTCTTAAAATTTTTTTTGCCAATTTTGCCTTTCTGGTATTGGTCATCCCTCCAACCGTAGCTACTGGCAAGGGAATTTTTATCTCCCCTTTTAAAAAATTCTCTTCAATTTTCCAATTAGTGAGAGGTTGATATTCCCCAGATTTTCCAGCAAAACTATGGATTGTTACTTCAACTGCTCGAAAATCATTTCCAGTCGCTGACAAAACCGCATCAATCCCATTCATTATTCCTTTATTATGGGTAATAGCCCGGAAAATATCATTTTTAGCTAAGTCCATAAAATCCAAAATTCTCTTGGCTACCTCTTTCCCGCTAAATTTTCCTCTTTTTAATTTCTCCAAGGGAACCCTCCCTTTGACAAAAACCATTCTCCCTTCTCCAAAATTGGAAAAAATGGCGCCACCTATCTTTCCCTTTGAAATTTTGGCTAAAAAAGGAGAAATCTTTTCCAGCATTGTATCTATCATATTTGAGCCCAAAGCGTCTTTTGGATCAACAATTAAATAAAAAACAAGGTAATTTTTTATTTTTTTTAATTTAAAATCTTTAGCTCCTCCACCCAATTTACAAAGTTCCTTTTGGGTTTTATTTGCCATTTTTAAAATTTTTTCTTTATTTTTTTTGATATTGTTTTCTGCTTTCTCAAAATTCTCAGGTGTCAAAATTTGAATTTGGCCAAACATCTGATTGGAAAGATATCTTCCCAAAAAGCCTCCCCCTTCTCTAATTAATTTTGCTCCCCGAGAAGCTGCCGCTACCACCGAAGGTTCTTCAATCTCCATTGGAACAAAATAATTTTTTCGATTTATTAAAAAATTGGTGGCAATTTTAAATGGCCCGAGATTGTTTTCGATATCCAAAAAATCGGGAAGCTCTTGATATTTTTTAATCAAATCTAAATCATCTTCATTTAAATTGGAAAAGGTTTTGATAACCTGAAGTTTCTTTTTAAGGCTAAATTTACTAAAACTGGAAATAGCTGAGGTTTCCATAAATTAAGAATTAATCACTTTTCTCCGCCATTTTTCATATTCTCTAATGGTTAATTCTTTCCCCCGTTTTAATTGAAGGACGAGGTCGCTTTTAAAAACTCTTTCCATCGTTAATATTCCTCTGAGACAAATTGAACCGGCGCCACCGCCATAACCATTAATACCTATTTCTCTTCCTTTTTTTCCTTTCTCTAAAATAGCAATCAGAGAAATAAAAATAGCTGCCGTATAGGAGTTACCAATATAAGGATTGTATTTTAGGCCGGGTTTAACTTTTTCAAAAAAGAATTTTTGGAATTCTGGCAATTCCCTAATTTTGTCTAACTCCTTTTTGTATTCTTTAAAAAGACTAGGATTTCTGATGCATTCTCTTAAAGTGATATGTTCCTTTTTGTTTTGAGTTTCATGTCGCCAAAAAAGAGCTGCCGTCCACTCAACTATTTTAGGAAAAGGAGTGTGCATAGCAAAAAAATCAAATGAGTCGACCAGGGTTTGTTTTCTTTTTTGAAGTTCTTTAAGAAATTGAGAATTATTTTTTTTCCAATCTTCTAGAGCCCTCTCTTGACATTCTAAATAAGCAGGCTTGCTCAACCCCCCATTGACCTCAGGAAAGGGAAAAGAAGTAATTGGAACCTTAAAATCATCGATGTCAATGGCATATTGACCAAGATTTCCATAATCTAAAATTAAAAGTTTGGGATTCGTTTCTATCTTCATTGCCACAGCGGCACATCCTTGGGTAATTTCAGCCGCTGGCTCGGTTGCCCGATAAATGGAACGGTCAACGGCTAAAACAACGGCTGGTTTTCCATGATTAGCTATAGTGTATTCACAACCTGAAATTAAAGCTTCAAGACCACCCAAACAAGCAAATTTATACTGAAAGGGAATTTTAGTTAACCCCAATTTTTGGTTAAGGATCTTCACGCTAAAAGGTTTAGAAGTGTCTGAATCTGATTCTGTGCCAATATAAAATCTCTGACTCTCTTGATAATTAATCTTTTTCAAAGCCTCAACCGCCAAATCTTCTAGTGAAGTTTCGTAAGGAATCCGAGCTTGCAAAACTCCCAAGCCTTTAGCAGCAAATTCCGGTGGTAATTTGCGAATCTTAGTTAATTCTTTGGTTGAAATAAAATATTTTGGAATTGCTACTCCAATCTCGCTTATTCCTACGGCTGTAATTTTCATTTTATTAAAATATTTTAACACTTTTTATGATTTGGTAGTCAATAATATCTTCTGCCTAACTTCTCAAAAGTACAGTAGAACTTAGTTATTCTTCAAATTGCTACTCTGTAGAATTTTAACAATTCTTTTGCATTTTCAATTGCATAGCCCTGGAAATCATTGTTGAAATAGCAGTAGACATCGCCATTTTTTAACCAGTTTTTGATTTGCTTTGCTAAATTCTTAATTTCTCCCTGGGTATATTTTGAGGCAAACATTATTTTTGAACCGTGAAGGCGAATATAAACAAAATCGGCGGTCATGACATCGGCCCTAGGCCTATTTCCGCCTTCGGCGGAACGGCCCGATCGAAACTTTTTTAAAGTTTCGATATAGGGATATCTCGGCGAATCAGCAATCACCCAGGCAACATTGTATTTTTTTAACAATTTGTAAATTTTTTCGCTTGCCCCATAGGAAGCCGAGGGCTTTCCTTCGGGGTCGCACCAACTTTTGTGCCGGAATTCCAAAGCAAACCTTAGACTATAAACTTTAGACCTTAAACAATCTTTTTTTAATATTTTTAAAAAATTTTCCAATCTTTTTGTATTCTCCTCACTCGCTTGAAAACTAGATGGGAATTGAAATAAAATTGGGCCTAATTTTTCTTTTAAATTTAAGGCGTTTTCTAAAAATTGTTTCCAGGCATCTTTGACTCCTTTTAATCTTTTAATATGAGTAATAAATCTACTGGCTTTCACTGCGAATAAAAAATCATCGGGCGTCTGAGAATACCAATTCTGATAAGTTGAAGGTCGGGGGAGATGATAGAAAGAGTAGTTAATTTCAGCGGTTTTGAAATGCTCTGAATAAAATTTCAACTTATCTTTAGACGGCAAATTCTCAGGATAAAAAATCCCCTCCCAGTGTCCGTAAACCCAGCCAGAAGTGCCAATAAATAATTTGGACATTGTTATTTGATACCAAAAATTTTAAAAAAAGCCTTTTTAATTAAACTTTTTTTGTAAAATTTTTCCTTTAATTCTTCCAAAAATTTTAAAATTGTTGGGCACTCGCATTTTTCAAAAGCCCATTCCCAGATCCAACCAATGGGTAGATTTTTATCTTTTCTCTGATACAAAAGGGCCTCCAATAAAACCGCTAAAACATTAATTTGATTAACAAAAAGGGCTTCGGGGGTGAGATTCTTTTTGTATTCATCCCAAAGCCCAACAATTTCTTTTTTCAAAGTAGGCTCCAATTTTTGAGTCAGCCTTTCAATAGCTTTTCTCTCTCTTTGATAATCTTCAAAAAATATTTTTTTCTTTTCTTTTTTAGCAAGTCGAGGCCATTTTTCAAAAACCTTCCTTTTTTCTTTTTCCCCTTTTGGCAAAATAAATGGGGTAATCAAATCTCCGGTATAAACTGAAGGCATTTCGTGACAAAGAGCCATTTTCAAACTTTTTTCCAAATCAATCCCTTTTCTTTCAAGACCCAAAACCCAGGTCATTAAAGCAGTAGTAAAAATGTGGCCGCCAACTGTTTCGGGATTTTTTACTCCCATCGAAACCCAAATGCTCCTTGGCATCTTTTTTAATTTATTAATTTTTAAAATAAAATCTAAGATATTTTCTAATTCTTTTTCGTCTTTATCAGAAATTGCTTCTTTTCCATAAAATTTTTTTTGAATAACTTTTAAAAAATCTAAAACTAAAGGATCATCTACTATTTCCTCAGTAAATTCCCACCAAGTGGTTCCGGCTTTTTTTTCATTGGCACCAAAATATTCAATGGATTGAATTAAAGTTTCAATTCTGTGAACTTGTTCAACAAAATTTCCTCCTCTTATTGTTCTTTTCTCTATCGCTCTTCTCTCGTAAGTTAACCAGTAACTAAAAATTTCCTTTTTCAATCTCGGATTAAGAAACTTCAGCAGTTTCAAAAGAGATTTTCTTTCTAATTCAAATTTTTTCCTACCTCTTTTTTCTTTCTCTTGCTGAGATAAACGGACCCACCTCATTTTAGGAGAATGAACATGATAAAGAAAGTGGGGTAGATCCCCACTATAAATTTTGCAACAATCATGAACAAGAGCAATTTTAATTGTTCTTCCAATATTTAGATTTTTCTTTTCACTTAATAACCAAACCAAAATTGCTACTCGAAAAGCATGTTCGGCAACAGTTTCCGGGTTTTTTATATTTCTTAAGACCCAGCCGGTTCTTGGCATTTCCTTTAATTTTTCAACTTCCAAAAAAAATTTCAAAAGATTTTTCATAATTTTATTATACTCCTCCCTTCCAAAAAAACAAAAAACTGAGTTGTTAGTTCAGTCTAAAACAAAAAATCTTTCAATCCCAAAATTGATTAAGAAGAATGATATCTAATTTTTTTAATTTTGTAAACGACTTTGATTGGCGAGGTGATCAAAACTTCTTCGCCAATTTTCCTTCCTAAAATGGCTTTGCCAACCGGAGACAAATTGGAAATTTTCCCTTCATTAGGATTTGCCTCCAAGGAACTGACAATCATAAATTCATTAATTCCGCCGTCTTTTTCCTCCAAGGTGACCAAGGCTCCTAATTGGGCAATGTTTTGTTTTTCCTTTGGCGGAGGTTTAATAACTTCAGCATGCTCAATCACATGTTTCAATTCTGCCATTTTGGAATCTACCAAACCCAAATCCTCCTGAAAAGCAAAATACTCGGGATTTGAATCTTCTGAATGCAAAATTTCCGGCCTTCTTTCTTTGATTTTCTTTAATCTCAAGACCTTCAATTCTTCGTATTCTTTTTTAATCTTTTCCAATCCTTCTTTAGTTAAATAAAATTTTTCTTCTGCCATAATCTCATTTTCAATCTTACAGTTCAGTTTAGGAAAACCAAAATCGTTTGTCAAGTTCCGGTCAAGAGATTTTACCTTTTCGAAATTTTCAGTATAATTTAATAATGCTTCTTCAAATTTTAGTTTCGCTTTCCTCAATAGTTATTTTATTCGCGGCGGCAATTGGAATAATAATCTTCTTTCATTTCAGGAAATTTGTTCTGCCCGAAGACAAAATAGCAAAAAAATTTTTCAGAATTTTTGAAATCGGAACTATTTCCCTTATTCTTTTTCATTTCTTATTTTTGGCTTTAAATTTATTGAAACAATGATTACTCTCCAGCCAAATGAAAAAATTATTTTAATTAAACATCGGCACCGATTTGCTTTGATGCGAGAAATTTTTCCTGAAATTTTGATATTAATTGCTGTTTTAATTTTAATCGTCTTTCTCTTTTCTGCCCCGTCTCTTTCCTGGCCTCACTGGTTGGCAAAATTTTCTCCTTCAATTTTAAAATACAATTTGGGCTATCTTTTATTATTTTTTCTTTCTCTTTTTCTTTTAATTTTGTGGATAATAATTTTTTTATCTCTCACTACTTCGTATCTCGATTATTGGATTGTCACCAATCAAAGGACAATTCATGCCGAATTAAAAGGGCTTTTTAACCGAGAAATTATCAGCGTCAATCATGACAAAATTCAGGATATCACTGTCAAAATTCAAGGATTCTTTCCTACCCTTTTTCATTTTGGTGATTTACATATCCAAACGGCTGGTGAATTCAGAGAACTCATTTTTGAAGAAATTCCTGATCCGGAAAAGACAAAAGATATTATTTTGGGAGCCCAAAGAGAATTTTTAGGACAGACCCGGTAGTAGAAATTTGACCATGTTTTGCGAAGCAAAACACAAAATATGTCGAAGACAGTCAAATTTTCACTACCGGGCAGATGAAAAAAGATGGTATTCTTTAAAGAACCAAAAAATAGCGAGAATATATCTTGGACAAAACACGCTAAAGAAAAAATGCGATATTACAGATTGAGCGAAGGCAAATTAAAAAGAGTGCTTTCAAATCCAAAGAGGGTTGAAGAGGGAATAGCACCAAATACCATTGCCATAATGCAACCCGCCGGCACCAAGAAACATCCGACCGAAATCTGGTTGATGTACCAGATAAAAAACTCAAAACTTAAAACTAAAAACTTAAAACTAATCAAAATTATTAGTGCCTGGCGGTATCCAGGCATTTCCCCTATCCACGAACCACCCCCAATTCCTGAAGATATTCTCTCAGAATTAACAAAAGGAGAGCTTATTTGAATTTGACTTTTTTGAAATAATAAATTAACATTGAAACAGTTCATTCAAAAGGAGGTGAAGTCATTAATGAAAGAAAAGAGTATTTGGGTTCTATTGGATAATGAGGGTCCCTGTACGCTCAATGACAATGCTCAAGAAAATACAGTTGCTTTGGCTAAAGAATGTGGTCTTGGAGAAGAAGTTGGTGTTAATTTCTATAAGGCACTAAGCAATATTGACGATATCTGGGGAGATTTTCACAAAATACAAAAAGATCCGATTTATGCTTCTGGGCATACCGTCAAAGTAACTTTGCCGTTTTATAAAGCGATGGGGGCGACCTCTCAATGGCTTAATGGATTTACCAAAAAGAGCATTCGAATAGTTCCCCACATTGCCGAGGTAATAAGAAGTCTCGATAGCAAATATAATGTCTGGCAGATTTCAACAAGCTATGGGTTCTTTATCCAAGCGTTTTGCGAATTAGTTGGTTTTGACTTCAAAAAAACTTACTGTACCTCTGTCGAAAAGTTTGACGAAATACCGATCTCAAAGATTGAATCGGAGATGCTCAAAGATTTCATGAAAGAAGTAGCAAAGGCTCCAATTATTGAATATGATCCGAAAACGGGTGAAGTGATACCCCAGCATCAATTGCTCTATCTTGCCTTCACTACTTTCATTTGGGAATTCGTCTACAATATGCCTGTTGGTGAACTAATGCGAACGGTTCATCCTGTCGGCCAGACCCAAAAACGCCAAGCGATGCTCGAAATTATTGAGAAATTTGATGTGCCAAAAGAAAAAGTAATGTATGTTGGCGATAGTCAAACCGATGTCAAATGCGTCCAGGATCTCAAGGGAGTTGGACTTACTATGATGTTCAATGGTAAAGGAAAAGTTTGTGATGATGCTGACATTATGTATATAGGAGAAGATGCCATAGCAATTCAAGTAGCGGCTGACCTATTTGGAAATTTGGGTAGAAAAGCTACAATCGAGTCTTTTGAAATCCCTCGAGAGATGTGCGGGGGGCTACTCGCTGCTGTCACACCTGAAAATCTTGAGAAACTAAAAGAAATGAGCGTAAAAAAACGTAAGGAATTCCGAGGAGTCCAGATCGGAGAATTGACTTAAACAATTAAAAAGTTTCAAATTAAAAATTCCCTCATTTTTTGAGGGTTTTTTATTTTCATAATATATTAAAAATTGTAAAATTATCTAATGGAAATTAAACATTTCGTTGTTGGGCCGCTTTTAACCAATTGCTATTTGTTAGTTTCGGAAAAAGAAGCGGCCCGCCCGAAAGGCGAGGCTCGCCTCAAAGAGGCGGCAGTAATTGATCCAGGTGGCGGAACGAAAACAATTTTAAAGGAAATTGAAGAAAGCGGAGCGAAATTAAAATTTATCATCTTAACCCATGGTCATTGGGACCATACTCTTTCGGCTTTAAAAATTAGAGAGAAAACCGGGGCTAAAATTTTATTACACGAGGCAGAAAAAGAGTTTATTAAACCTGCCCCGTATCGAAACAAAGTTTCTGGTGCGGGGTTTAAAGCAGATGAATTTTTAAAGGAAAATGACGAAATAAAAATTGGAGATTTAATTTTAAAAGTTATTCATACTCCCGGCCACACCAGAGGAAGCATTTGTCTTTTAGGCAATGATTTCATTTTCACTGGCGACACAATTTTCAAAGATGGCTATGGCAGAACCGATTTGAAAGGCGGCTCGGAAGAAGATTTGGAAAATTCTTTGAAAAAATTATCAAAAATTTTAAAGCCAGGAGTAAAAGTTTATCCCGGCCACGGCGAAACTTTTGAAATTGAGTGAAACTTCAAAAAATAACTGATACTTGAAATTTCTTTCAAGGTGTGATAAACTTTAAAAGTTCGCTAAAAATTTAAAGAGGAAATAAAATGAAAATCGGAATAGATTTAGATGGAGTAATAACTCCGTTTGGCTTAATAAATCCTAGCCTAAAATTGCCTCGATGGTTGTACATTTTTATTATTCCAATCATTCTCTTGATTGTCCCAGATAAAAAAGAGGAGCTAAAGAAAATTGCGGCAAATCATGAGATAATCATTATTTCTGCCAGACCAAAATGGAGCAAAGCCCTAACAGAGACCTGGCTAAAATATCACAAAATTCCCTACCGAAGAATTTATTGTGTAGGGTTTGGGAAAGGAACAAAACAAAGAAAGTTAGAAGCCATAAGGCAGGAAGGTATTGAAGTATTTATTGAAGACAATGTTCGAATAAGGGCGTTTCTAAATGGGAACTCCGTTAGAACGGTCTCTAAACAATTGTTAAATGGCCAACTATTAAGTTGAAATGGCCATTTTTTATTGAAAGAAGGTGGTCTTTTATTTTAAAATAATAACATGATTAAATTTTTAAACTGCAAAATTAACTTATCGAAAAAAGTTTTCGAGCCGAGAATCGAAACCGAGTTTTGGGTTGGAAAAGCCATGGGCGACAGTCGAAAGTCGACAGTCGACAGTCGAAAGTTGAAGATATTAGATATTTTTGCCGGGACGGGTTGTATTGGAATTGCGGTTTTAAAAAACATTGAGAGGACGAGGGTCGATTTTGCCGATATTTCAAAAGAAGCCATAGAACAAATTAAGATTAACTTGAAATTGAATAAAATTTCTTCGGAAAGATACGAAATCTACAAATCAATTCTTTTTGAAAAATTAAAAGGCAGGAGGTACGATGCTATTTTCGCTAATCCTCCCTATGTGGCATTCGACAGAATTTCCGAAGTTCAAAGAGAAGTTTTGGAAAAAGATCCCAAAAAATCCCTTTTTGGCGGCAGAGATGGAATGTTTTGGATAGAAAAATTTTTAAAAAAAGTTAAAAATTATCTCGAAAAAGGCGGAATTTTCTATATGGAATTTGATCCTTTGCAAAAAGAAAAGATAAAAAAGATTTTGGAAAAAGACTACAACCCACCCCCCGCCCTCCCGCGTCCGACGCGGGCCCCTAATTTCAGATTCAATTTCTATAAAGACCAATTCAAAAAATTTCGCTGGCTCAAAGCTATATATTAAACCAACTATGTTTAAAGAGAATGACACAATTTTCGATGTGGCAGTAATTGGCGGCGGCCCTGCCGGGATGATGGCAGCCGGCAGGGCCGGAGAACTGGGAGCAAAAGTGGTGCTTTTGGAAAAAAATAAGGGCTTGGGCAGGAAGCTTTTGCTAACCGGAAAAGGAAGAGGAAATATTGCTAAAGCCGAATTTAACCCAAAGGAACTCATCAAAAAATACGGCAGGGAAGGCGATTTTCTTTTGTATCCTTTGTCGGTTTTTGGAGTAAAGGAAACAATTGAATTTTTTGAGAAAAAAGGGCTAAAAATCAAGACCGAGCGGGGAAAAAGAATATTTCCTCAAAGCGATAAGTCCAGCGATGTTTTGGGCATTTTAATTGATTATCTTAAAAAGAATAATGTTCAAATAATGACTAATTCGGAAGTGGCAAAGATTGTTAAAGAAAAAAATAGAATAACTAAAATTGCTTTAAGCGACGGCAGGGAAATTCTGGCTAAAAATTATATTTTTTGCCCTGGCGGTAAATCGTTTCCTGGCACCGGCTCCACCGGAGATGGTTATAAATGGGCGAAAGAAATGGGCCATACTCTTACTAAATTGAGGCCGGCTTTGGTTCCTCTGAAAATCAAAGAAACCTGGCCAAAAGAAGCCCAGGGTTTATCTTTAAAAAACGTTGAATTAACCGTTCTTCAGAATGGCAAAAAGAAAGACAGCCGCTTTGGAGAACTTCTTTTTACCCATTTTGGTCTATCAGGCCCCATAGTTTTGGATTTAAGCCGAGAAATCGGCGAGTTTTTAGAAAAAGGCGAAGTGAAATTATTTCTTGATTTAAAACCGGCTTTGGATTTTCAGACGTTGGATAGAAGAATCCAGTCGGATTTTTCGAAATACAACAACAAAGTTTTTAAAAATTGCTTATCCGATTTGCTTCCCCAAAAAATGATTCCCATTATTATTGAATTGTCCGGCATTACTCCTTCAAAAAAAGTAAATGAAATAACAAAGGAAGAAAGGCACAAATTGGTTAGGTTGTTTAAAGGACTGGAAATGACGGTTTCTTCGCTTTTGGGATTTGAAATGGCGATAGTTACTTCGGGAGGCGTTTCTCTGAAAGAAATAGATTCAAAAACAATGAAATCAAAACTGATCGAAAACTTATTTTTTGCCGGAGAAATCATTAATCTGCACGGCCCGACCGGCGGCTACAATCTTCAACTTTGCTGGAGCACTGGGTATTTGGCCGGTCAAAACGCCGCAAAATTCGCCTCGACAAAATTCTAAAAAACTACGAAATAATTTCCTAGAAAGTTTTCCACAAGATTTCCACTTTTGGCTTCTTGACAGGGTATTTGGGGTTGCTAATATGATAACGCAAAGAAAGATGTGGGATATTTGCAATGTCTCAGGCAATTGTCTGCTACTTCCTGAAAAGGAAGGCCTTAACGGGTACAAGTTCAATGAGCTGTGGTTCATAGGACACAAACCTATTAGGTGGGGCATTAAATAAGGGTCCCATCATACAATCTCGTTTCTAGCGAGAGTAATAAGAGGTTATCTTCTTAGGAAGATACCTTGAAAGAGAGGCGCGCGTAAATTGCACGTGACAAAAGCCGAAAGGCTTAGAACTGAAACGCGTAATCTGCGCGTAGATTAGCCCCAAAAGGCTAAACATCTCCGCCAGCTCAGGCTGGAAATCTCCCAACTCACGTTGGAAATGAAATTGTGGAGAATCTCCTTCTGGAGAAACTCCCTACCCCAAATTTTTCATTTAGGAAAGAATAGGAAAGAAATTTAGGAAAAAAATCGGCTTGAAAAGGCCACTTTTTTGTGGGAAAATGAAGAAGATTCAATAAAAATAAGGGGAGAAAATAAATTTAAAATAGGAGTTGACAGCTGTATGTTAATAGCATACAATTGTAAGTAGATTACAAACAATATGACTTTGAAATTCACGAAAAACCAAACTTTAGTCCTTGAATTATTTTTTAATAATCCGGAAAAATCTTTTTATTTAAGAGAGATAGGCAGATTAATCGGGAAAGAACCGGGCGTTTTTCAAAAAGACATTAATAAATTAGTGGAAAACGGCGTTTTGCTAAGCGAATACCGAGCTAACAGCCGCTTTTTTAAATTGAATAAAAACTATCCTTTATATAAGGAAATAAAAAGCATTTTCTTTAAAACTCTTGGCGTCCAAGGAAAACTAAGAGAAATTTTGAAGAAAATAAAAAATATAAGAATTGCTTTCGTTTTCGGCTCTTACGCTAAAGGTAAAGAGGATTCTTTTTCTGACGTTGATTTAATGATAATCGGCAAACCCGATGAAGATAAATTGGTTTCCGAAATCGTAGAACTCGAAAAAAAATTAGAGAGAGAAGTAAATTATAGTATTTTTTCTCCCACCGATTGGAAAAAGAAAATTAAAGAAAAGGATTCTTTTTTAGAGAATATTTTCTCCCAGCCAAAAATATTTTTAATTGGTAAAAAAGATGAACTATCAAGAATTCGTTAAAAAGGGTTTATTAAAAAAAGAGAAAATCGGTTTTGATCAGATAAATAAAGTTTTAGAAAAATCATATCAAGATCTCAAAAGCGCTAAAGTTTTACTAAGAGAAAATCTGGAAGAAGGGGGTTTTCGGTTTGCCTATGAATCAATGTTATTAGCTGGAAGGGCTTTGGTTTTTTCTTATGGATTAAGACCCAGAACAGTCGGTTCTCACAAAATCGTAATTGATTTTTGCGAGGAAGTTTTCGGAAAAGAATATAAAATTTTAATCCGAAAATTCGACAAGATGAGAAAGAAAAGAAACTACCTTATTTATGGAGCAGGATTAACTATATCTAAAACCGAAACCGAAAATGCTATTAAAACTGCTAAAGAATTTATAGAAAAAATTAAAAAATTTATCCAAAACAAAAATCCCCAAATAAAATTATTATGAAAACATTCTCTGATAAAGAACAATACAAAAATCTAGGGATTAATGAATTGATTCTTTCGGCAATATACTCCACAGTTAACAGGGGAGAAAAATGTACGTTTGAAAGATTAGTTAAAGAAAGTTTTAATTTATTTCCGGAAGCATTTTGTTTTTCCAAAAATCCTGAATGGCCGGACTCCCGGAAACTTGACCGGCCTCTCCGAACTCTTAGAAAAAGAAAATTAATCACCGGCAACCCAAAAACATATTTTTCCTTAACAAAACTGGGGAAGAAAACGGCCATTGAAATCCTCAAGACCTTCAGACAGAGAAAATTACAAATATGAACCCCGTTAGAAATTTCATATTAAAAGAGCGTTTCTAACAGGGTACTCTAAAATCATGAAAAATGTATCAAAAATTTCTAACGGGGTGAAAAAATCTTTTACTATCAGAGAATTACCAAAATCTGATAGGCCAAGGGAAAAGTTGATTGAGAAAGGCGCTCAAAATTTAAAAGACGAGGAGCTTTTGGCGATTTTAATAAGAACGGGGGTGGAAGGCAAAAGCGCGATAGATGTAGCAAGACAAATTTTGAGAAAGTATTCAAAGAAAAGATTGTTGAAAATGAAATATAAAGATTTAGCAAAAATTAAGGGAGTTGGTCCGGCCAAAGCCTGCACAATTTTGGCAGCTCAGGAGTTGATCAAAAGGGCATTAAAAATAGGCGAGGAAACTTTACCGGTCATTCGCTCGACAAAAGATGTCATCGCCCAATTTAGTTATTTGAGAGAAAAAACCAGAGAACATTTAGCCGCTTTATATTTAAACGCCAGAAACGAGATGATTTTCAAAAAACATTTATTTGTTGGAACTTTGGATGCTAATATTGCTCATCCCAGAGAAATTTTTGAACATGCTTTACTTCACAATGCTGCTTCAATCATCTTAGTTCACAACCATCCCTCTGGCGACGCAGAACCCTCAAAAGCCGACCTCGAAATCACAAAAAGAATCATCGAAGCCGGCAAAATAATGGGAATCGACGTCTTGGACCACCTAATCATCACCAAAAGCAAAATTTTTAGTTTTAGGGAGAGAAAGTTGATTTAATATGCTAAAAGATGAATTTTCGAAAATTGAAAAATATCTTAGTGAAGGAAAGATCGAAGAGGCGCTAAATTTTTTTGAAAAACTTGTTGAACAATATCCGAAAGATCTGCTCCTAAAACTATCTTTTGCCGATTTTCTATTGAAGATGGGGGAACCGTTCGAGGCACTTAGTATTTTAAAAGAGGGTCTAAAAATTGATTCTGAAGATCTCGATTTGAGATATCTTTTGGGAGTTGCCCAACAAAAAGCAGGTAGATTTCATTTGGCAGAAAAGGAATTTGAATTTGTGGAAAAGAAAAAACCGGCTGACCCAGAGATAAAAAGACAATTGGGTTGGGCAAAAGTAATAATGGGAAAAATCGAGGAGGGAAGAAAATTATTGAGAGAGGCAATTTCAGCTAATTTGATGAATCCCCTGCCCTATGCCGATTTGGGAGCGAGCTACATTTTTACCTTAGATTTTGAAGAAGGTTTTCGTTGGTTGGAAACAGCCAAAAATTTGAAGCCAAATGACGCCTTTATTTCAGAGAGAATTAAAGAAGCAAAAAAAATGGCAAAAGATTTTGAAAAATTTCCAGAAAAAGAAAAAGGGAAAATGCACAAAATGAGACAAGATCCTCAGGAATTAAAAATGATGACGATTGGAAATATGCTTTCTCTCCAATTAGAAATAGAGCCAACCGGAGAGGAAATGGAGGATGTTAAAAGGGAACTGGAGTTAGCCGGGCTAAATCAAAAATTCGTTGAATTTCAACCGCCAAAAACAAAAGATGAAAAAACTCAAATCGAATATTTAAAGTATCATTCCAAAGTAGAAAATGTTGAAAGAAAAATCTTACAAGAAGAGTTTGAAAAATTAAAAGAAAAATTGCTAAATCAGAAAATATCTATTGATGAAATAAAGAAAATCCTCATCGTTTTAGCCCATCAGGGGACAAAAGAGGCGATTGAACTTCTGGAAGAATATGAAAGAAAATGTCCAGCCGAGCTCAAAGATTTTGCAAATTTAGCCCTCGAGGAATGTAAAATCTTCTCAAAAGCCAAACCCGGCCAATTCGTCAAAATCATCCACTAAAATAATAAAATGCAAAATACGATTACTCTTTCTAAAGTTAAAAACAATTCTCATATTCTGGAATTCATAAAGCAAAGCGAGGTCGTTTTAAAAAATCAAGGTTATACCAACCACGGCTTAGCCCATCTTCAATTAGTCAGCGATCGGGCTCGAACGATAGCCAAAGAAATAGGTCTATCAAAAGAAGAACAAGAAATGGCAGCCATTGCCGGATTTTGTCATGATATGGGAAATTTTTTGGGCCGTTCACACCATCATTATTTTGGGGCTCTCCTTTTTTATCAAGTGTTTAAAGACGAGTTTCCGATAAATAGGCTGAGCATAATTATGGAGGCGATCGCCAGTCATGACCTCAAAGAAGAAAAGAGGTTTTCCCATCCTATTTCGGCTGTTTTAGTCATAGCCGATAAATCGGATGTCAGAAAAGAAAGAGTTTATATTAGGGACTTGAGAGAAATTAGAAGAGACATTCACAGCCGAGTGAATTATGCCACCTACTGGAGCAAATTAAAAATCGATAAAAAGCAGAGAAAAATTACTCTCACTTTGAGAATTGATACCAAATTTGTTCCGATAATGGAGTATTTTGAAATCTTTACCGAAAGAATGAATTATTGTCGGCGGGCGGCAAAATATTTGGGTTACAAATTCGGTCTCTTGATAAACAATTTTAAACTCCTCTAATTCCTCTAATTCCCAAAATTTTTCTAGTCGGGGATATAAAGCCGAAAATAAACCAATTGCAAACCAATTTTATTCTCTTGACAATCAGGTATCGTTAATGATACCATTTTAATATAAAAGTAGTATTACATATGGAAAAAACGATTTTAAAACAAATTATCAAAGAATTTCAGGAATTTAAATTTCCCAAAATTTATCCAAGAGAAATAGAGGTTCCTTTGAATTCAAAAAAGATTATTGCCATTTCGGGACCGAGACGAAGCGGGAAAACTTTTCTCTTGTTTTATCTAATTCAAAAATTGTTAAAACAAAAAGTTCCAAAAGAAAGAATTTTGTACATCAATTTCGACGATCCCCGTCTTTTGCCTTTTAGCGCAAAAGAAATGGAAAATTTATTGGAATCATTTTTTGAACTTTATCCGTCTTTGAAAGACAAATTAAATTTTGCCTTTTTCGACGAAATTCAAAATGTTAAAAATTGGGAGACGGCAATAAGAAGAATTCAGGATAGTCAAAATTTTAGAATTTTCCTTACCGGCTCTTCATCAAAATTTTTAAGCAAAGAAATCGCTACCTCTTTAAGGGGCCGAGCAATAAATTATGAAATTTTGCCATTTTCTTTTAGAGAAATTCTTTTAGTTAAAGATATCCAACCAAAAGAAGAAATTTTTTATAGCAAAACTAGATTTTTTGTGAAGAAAATTTTTGAGCAATATCTTTCCGAAGGAGGTTTTCCTGAAGTAGTTTTAGAAAAAAATAAAGGTATTAAAATTAGGATTTTAAAAGAGTATTTAGAAACAATGTTTTTCCGAGATTTAGTGGAAAGATTTAATGTCAAAAACCAATCAGTTTTAAGAGAAATGATCAAATATCTCACCACTAACATTTCTTCGCAGTTTTCCTTAAACAGTTTTTGGAAATGGATAAAACAAACATATCCTACAACAAAAAGGACAGTACTAAATTACGCCTCTTTTTTAGAAGAGATTGGGCTTTTCTTTTTTGTTAAAAAATTTTCCTTTTCCCTGAAAGAACAAACTCAAACCCCAAAAAAAGTTTATCTCGTAGACAACGGCTTGAGAACCGCCTTGGGTTTTAAGTTTAGCCAAGATTTAGGAAAAATTTTAGAGAATACTGCCTTTTTAAAATTAAAACAAAAACAAACAAAAAATCTTCTAATGGAGATATTTTATTGGAGAGATTATCAAGGAAGGGAAGTAGATTTTGTGGTTAAAGAAGGGAAAAAAATAAATCAGCTCGTCCAAGTTTGCGAAAATTTAGAAAACCCTAAAACAAAGGAAAGAGAAATAAGATCCCTTTTGAAAGTCAGCCAAGAATTAAAGTGCAAAAACCTCTTAATTTTAACCTTAGAAAAGGAAGGCGAAGAAAAAATAAAAGACAAAAAAATAAAATTCCTTCCCCTTTGGAAATGGCTATTGGAATGAAAAGTTCTATTGAAACCTTTAAAATTCTAGTTTAAACTTGGCTTGAAAAAGCCGATTTTTTATGGGAGAATAAATTAACTTTTATTATGTTTATCTCTCTTGATGAATCGGGTAATTTTACTGGAGATAAAGATCGCTATTTTATTGTAGGCGGGTTTGTGACTGGAAATCAAAAACGAACAGCAAAAGCTTTTCGCAAATGGCAGCATACTAAATTTCCAAAGAAAATTCGCAGGAAAAGTGAAGTAAAATTTAACGACACCGGCCTTAATGATGAGTTGCGGTTAAAAACTCTTTCTTACTTTATCAAACAAGATATCCGGATTTTCTATACTTTTCTTAGGGGAGAAAATATTCCTCAAGAATATAGAAAGAAAAAAGGCATAGAAACTGGGCTTCTCTACGCCGAAGTAGTGGCAAAAACCCTTAATTTACTTCTTCCAACCACAGATTTGGAATTTCGTATTTTTCGCGACAAACGCCATTTGCGCCGACTTACCGAGAAGAAATTTAACGAGATATTAAAATTTGATCTTCTCCCTAAATTATCGCCAAAAACCTTGATTCAAATAGAAGCAGTCGACTCTGCTGGAAGCCCCAACATTCAAATCGCTGATTGGATATGCGGAGCGCTTTTTAGATATTATAATAAACGTAGAAACGGAGATAGGTTTTATGCAACTATTAAAAATAGCATTGTGGCTTCTGATGAACTTTTCAAGGATTATTGGGAAAACAAAAAATCCCGATAAAATATCGGAATCTTTTGTAGAGTGGCGTCTCTTGAAGTGGTGTTCCTCGACTTAGACCTCCGCACCTGCGAAGGGAACATCGAAGCACCCCAAAAGGTATTATTGCCAACTCTATTATTATATTAACAAGTCATAAAACCCTGTCAAGGGCATAATTAAAGTAATATGAAACTAAAATCTTTGCCAAAAATAGAACGGCCGAGGGAAAAGTTAATTCAAAAAGGCCCTCAAAACTTAAAAGAATTCACTATTTTTATTAAACAAACCTTAGAAAAAAAATGAAAACAAATTCTATAAACGCTTTAAGAAAATCGAGTAGATCAAAAGCTGATTTATTTGAACTGTTAATCGCTGACAATATGGCTAAAACTTTTGGGGTTAGAAAAGATTTTAAAAAGATTATTGATAATTTAATAAATTCTTTAAAAAAATTTGAAAACGGTTATTTTAGAATTGAGGAAGAAAAAGGGAGAGCAGAAAAAACGGCTAAACAGTTAATAAAATTTTTAAAACAGACCGGAATTAATAATGTAAAAGATATCGACTGGATTGGAAGACATCATCAAACTAAGAATACTCTTTCAGATGTTGATCTAATTTTGGAAGAAGGCAAAATTATAGGTCTTTCTCTAAAGTCCACAAGGATAGGACTGGGGACCCAGAAAAATTTAGGATACAAAAATCTCAAAAGACACTTATTGCTGGATCTCGATAAGGAAATGGAAAGGATGTGGGAGAAAATAAGACTAGATTTAAAGCAAAGAGGTGGTTATCTAGCATCTATTTGTACTGTACCAAAAAGCATTATTAAAAATAAAAAAAGGAAATATCCTATAATTGAAGAAATAGGTAAAAAATACGGATATCCCGTTCAAGTAAAGTCAGTTAAGCAAAGTATAAAAAGTTTTAATAACCTTAATCAAAAAGAAAAGAGTAGTTTTATGAAATTAATATTTGGTTTAGAAGAAGATAAAAGAAAACTTCTTAATATATTGGCACAGAAAGCTAAAATTACAATTTATTGGAATGAAGTTTATAATTCTATAATATCTGGGGAAGGTTTACAGGCAAGAAAGATCAGAGATGTTAGTTATGGTATTTATTTGAAAAATAAACTCCTCATAAGATTACAGGCGAGTTTTACTAATGGGATAGGAATCAGCGCTTATTGTCAGAGAGCCTTTTTGCCTTAAAAATAATGTGTTTAATCTACATTAATTGGAAATAATTTTTCTAATTCCGTTTTAGAAATTTGGGTGTTCCCTGTAATATTTCCTACAGCCTTTAATTTTTCTTTTGAAGATAACTGTTTAGCAATATCTTCAATAGTTAAGTTTCTTTTTAGTGAATTATCTTCAAAATTCATTTTAATTTGTGTTTGTTTAGATGGAGGGAAAATTACATTCACATGATTTTCAGCAATAAATTTCATTCCCGGCGGAATAATAGCTGTTTTTATTTTCGGCGTTTTAACTGTTCCGATAATTCTATTTGTTACAATAGCTGGCCCAACGTTAAAATCATTTGTTTTTACATATTGTGGTTTTTCATGGTTAATTATCGAAAAATCTAATCCTCTTTCAGTTATATTGTGGGCCCATATTAAGGGGATATTTCCTTTTGGATCATTTGTTAAAAGATGTTTGTTTTGATTCCATACTAATCTTCCTGTTTTTACTTCAAAGTTTAAATTATAAAGGGTTATGTTATTTTTAAATAACTTTTTTAAATATTTTGCTCCTTCGCTAAATATAAGAATGCCGTTTTTTTTGAATAAGTAATTACCTTTGTTTGTACCCTTTTTTAGAACAATTAGCATTGTTGATTGTAAGGCTCCATGAAATATTTTAGGATCTTTGAGGATATGTAAATATTCAATGTCTGAGTTATCAGTAATAAACTTCCTTAATTTTAAGAAATAGGCTCCGTTATTCATGGAGGGGGGAACAACATAGGCTAAATACCCTCCCTCCTTTAGCCAGTTTATACCCTGACAAATAAATAAACTAAAGATATTTACTCGACCATTCATTATATACCCGAATCTCTTCTTTAGCGTTTCTGACGGAGAAAATTCGTAATAGGGCGGGTTTCCGATTACGAAATCATATTTATTGCGATCTTGGTTCAAGAGGGCATCGGTGTTCTTAATGTTTGCTTCTGGAATTAATTCTTTAGCTATATTAACTAACTTTTTATCTATATCCCATCCGTATAATTTTGGATCTTTAAAATATTTTTTCGCTGTAATTAAAAATTCTCCCGTACCACAACCTGGATCTAAGATTTTTGGATTTTCTATTGCGCTTGGCAATCTACTAAGAAGTGCCTCTCTTATAGATTTAGGTGTGAAAAATTGGCCTAGAGATTTTCTATATTTTATATCTGTCTTTTTTATATATTCGATAGTGGCTGGAGTAAATTCTTTATTTTCCTGTGTTTGTTTTTTTAATTCTTCAAAATTTCTAATAACACTTATAACTTTTCCTTGAATCATTAACTCTTTTGTAAAAATTGGTTTAAGGTTTGGATTGGCTGGCTGTAATCGAAATCCATTTTTTTCTCTATAAATTTTCTTTAAGGTCACTTCGTTATCATTTACTAAAGCAACTACTGTTTCTCCGTTTTCTGCATCTGGCTGTTTTCTTATTACTACAACATCTCCGTCAAAAATTCCTTCATCAATCATACTATCCCCACTAACCCGCAAAGCGAAATGCTCTCCCGATTTAGAAAGTTGAGATTGAGGCACTTTAATTGTTTCTTTGTCTTCAATCACCTCAATTGGTTCTCCGGCAGCAATAGAACCAAGTAGAGGAACGCTAACCAAACCTGAACTTCTCCCTGTTTTATTTAATTCAATCGACCTTGGTTGATTCTCGATTTTTCTTAGATATCCTTCTGTTTTTAAGTTTTCTATATGTTGATGTACAGTGGCAACGGAAGACAATTTAAAATGCTTCTTTATCTCTTCTAAGGAAGGAGAATAATTATTCTTTTTTATATATTTAGTTACGTAATCAAGTATTTGTTTTTGTCTTTTGGTAAGCATGTTAATTATTCACACTTTAATGTATTATACCAAAATCATACCGAAAGAAAACCGAAAGTTATCCACAGCCCCCAGGGTTGACTTTTGGGAAAAATTAAATTAAAATCAGTTAAAATAAGCTGATTTTTAAATTCTAAAAGTCGGAAGAATTAATTGAGCCCCGAAGGAAAGCCCTCGGCTTCCTACGGGGTAAAAAATAAATTTAATGAGAATAAATCAATCTTTAAAAGTTGAGCCGATAATTGAAGAAAAGGTTTTTACTGTTACGGAATTTTTAGATTTTTTGAATGAAGTTTTGAAACCATGCCGAGCCATTGTTCAGGGCGAGATAGGAGAAAAAATACATAGTTACCCAAATTATGTTTTCTTTAATCTTTTAGATAAAAACAACTCAGTTTTAAAATGTTTTGCCCGGAGAGAGGCCATTGAAAGTTTGGGTATCGAAATTGAACCCGGGATGGAAATAAAAGTAATTGGTTATCCAGAAATTAGAAAGGAGAGGGGAGAATTAAAGTTTCAAGTGGAAAGAATTGAATTGGTGGGAGAAGGAATTTTAAAGAAGCAATTTGAAATTTTAAAGAAAAAATTGGCGGCTTTAGGATATTTCGCTCTGGAAAGAAAAAAGTCACTTCCAAGATTTTGTGAAAATATTGGTTTGATTACTTCTAAATATGGGAAAGGAGCGATGAAGGATTTCCGAACTCACTTGGGTAATTTCGGTTTTCATATATTTTTTTATGATGTTCGGGTTGAAGGACTTTTAGCTCTTCCCGAAATCACCGAAGCCATTAATTATTTTAATCAAAATTTTCCTAAAATAGATGTTTTAGTTTTAACTAGAGGTGGCGGCGATTGGGAAAGTTTACAACCTTTTAATTCAGAAGAAATAGTTAAGACTATTTTTTCTTCCAAAATTCCAATCCTTACCGGCATAGGTCATGAAGATGATGAAACTTTAGCTGATTTAGCCGCTGACTTTAAGGCTTCGACCCCCACCCATGCCGCAAAGATCTTGAACGAAAACTGGAAATTAGCTTCAACTAATATTTACGAATTTGAAAAAAACCTAAATTTTTCAATTCGTCAAATCTTCAAAAATGTTAAAGAAAAAATTATCTTCTTTGAAAAAAATTTAACTAACGAAGTTATGAAAGAAACTTTATCTAAAAAGACAAGGCTTAATGGTTTAATGATAAATTTGAATCTTTATTTTCAAAATTACTTTAAGGAATTTGAGATTTTGGAAAGAGAATTTAGGAAAAATTTTCTAAAAATTAAAACCTTAATAAAGAATCAAGAGTTAAAAATTGAGCAATTCTTAGAAAATTTAATTAAAAACAAAAGTTGGTGGCAGAAAAAAATTGAAAATCTTTTGAGGCAACAAGAAGAAAAATTAATTCCTTCCAGTCCTATATTAAAACTTAAACAGGGTTATACTATTACCTCGGACGAATTTGGGAAAATGATCAAAGATCCAGTTAAATTAAAAATCGAGCAAACAATAAAAACAAAATTTTACAAAGGTCAAGTTTTATCAAAAGTTAAAAAAATTGAGAAAAAATATGGCAGTAGAACAATTTAATTTCACAAAAGCCTATCAAGAGATAGAAGAAATTAACGAATGGTTTCAAGGCGAAGAGATGGATTTAGATGAGGCGTTACGAAAATACGAAAGAGGAATGGAATTGATTAATAAATGCAAGGATAGATTAAAAGAAGCGGAAAACAAATTTGAAGAAATAAAGAAAAAATGTTCAGTTACAGAGTAGAAGAATCAACCGAACTCAAGCAATCAATTTTAGACGAAGCCTTTAAATGGATGTAATAAATTTAATTAAAGAACATAAAGAGGAAATTTTTAATAAACTATCCAGAGATAAAAGATCTTTTAATGATTATAATTATATTTTAACCGAATTTAAAACCGGTGATATAGTTAATAATGACGAATTTCAGAAAGTTTATAAAAGATTTTATGTCTTGAATGCGGGGGGTCTTGGACAAAAATTGATTGATAGATACTTTGAATTATTAGAACAAAAAGAAACCGATCTTAAAAATATTCTCGTTGAGTTATCTAAAATTCCTAGATTAAATGGAAAGCCAGCAATATTATTGAGTTTTGCTTCTAAATTAATTCATACTATTGATAATAGTCAACCGATTTATGATAGTAGAGTAGCTAAGATTTTTAATATTGAACTTAACTATAGCATCGAAGATGTTAATGAAAGAATAAATGATAGATTAGCAACATATAATTTACTTAAGAAAAAGTTTAGTGAAATTCTCGCTAACCAAGAAATAAAGAAGATTATTCATGGTTTTAAAGAGGGATTAAGAGTGGATATTGGCGAGGTGAAAATGCTTGATTTTATATTATGGAAATTAGGAGGAGAACTTTTAGCTAAAGCTAAAATTAATCAAAATTTAGGCCGAAGTTGAAAAAACAGTGTCTAAAAACTTGGCGTTCTAGAACGCCAAGTCAACGCCAACTTCTAATAAAACTCGTCACCCAAATGACGAGTAAATGACGACTTTTGTAAAAGTTTGCATTAGGGAACGCAAAGCTGACGCAAACTTTTGGGAGAGAATTTTTAACCCTTTTTACCTTCAAAGTCCCCATTTTTGAATATAAAATAAGGGCGAGGTTGCGAGCCAGAGCGAGCGACCGAGCCAACCAAAAAGAGAATAAAATTGATAACAAAATAATATTAAGAATGTATATAGTCGGGGGTCAGGTTTTTCAGTTTTTAAGGTCTCTTTTCTTGGATTTATGGATTAAATTTGGTAAGATTAAGGAGAAAGTTTGAACTCGTTTAATGTTAGAGCCATCTCGTGAGTCCCTCGATAGACCGAGAGGCCTCATATTCTTAACACTGTGGATAAGTGCGTTTGACACCCGACCATTTGGTCGGGTATTATTATGTAATATGCAAAAAGAAGCCGTAACCAAAAGACAAAAGGAGGTTTTAAAAATTATTTACGATAATTTAATTACCGCTGGTTTTCCACCTTCTTTTAGTGAATTAAAAGAAAAACTAAATATTTCTTCCAACCAATCGCTATTGGATAATTTTTTAATTTTGGAAAAGAAGAATTTAATCAGTAGGGAAGAGGGTTCTGCCCGCGGTATTAAAATTCTCAGGAGGGGCTATAAAGCGATAAACGCTAAACCATTAGCCCCCGTAGTCGGCGTAACCTCTGCAGGCAGTTTTACCGAGGCCATAGAAGATATCGATGCCTGGCAGCCGTTATCAAAAGACGTTGAGACCATTGCCGACGATGTCATTATTGCGCGAGTTATGGGCGATTCGATGATTAACGCCAACATTAACGACGGCGATTTAATTTTATTTAAAAAAACTAATGAATTTTCTTCGGGCGATATTGTTTTAGTGCAGACGCCCGATGGTACGACAGTTAAACGTTTTATTTCACAAGACAAACCGCCTTATAAGTTTTTGAAGCCGGAAAATCCTAAATATTCAAACATTCCCTTTACCGATGAAATGGAAATAATCGGTAAGATGGTGAAAAAGAATAATAAAGTTTCAGAACAAGATAAAAAAATTACAGAAATACCGAAACCATATTATGAAAAACCTAAATTTAAGCTTTATCATGCAGACTGTCTAGACCTTCTCTCTCAGCTCCCTGAAAATTCAATTGATATGGTTTTTGCCGATCCGCCGTATCTTTTATCAAACGGCGGTTTTACCGTTCATGCCGGGAGACGCGTAAGCGTGAATAAAGGAGAGTGGGACAAAAGCAACGGGTTAAAGAAAGACTTTGAATTTCATCTTAAATGGATTAAGGCTGTTAAACGCGTCTTGAAGCCAAGCGGCACGATTTGGGTTAGTGGCACTTACCACTCAATTTATCAGTGCGGTTTTGCGCTTCAGGTCGCCGGATTTCATATTCTTAACGATGTGTCATGGTTTAAACCGAACGCCTCGCCGAATTTAAGCTGCCGCTATTTTACTGCCAGCCATGAAACATTGCTTTGGGCAAGAAAAGACAAGAATGCAAAACACGTTTTTAATTATGCCCTAATGAAGAACGGTAATTGGCCCGAGGACTTTATTAAGAAGCCAAATACGCAAATGCGTTCGGTTTGGGCCATTAGTACGCCTAAAAGTTTTGAGAAGCAATTTGGTAAACATCCAACACAAAAGCCGGAAAATTTATTAAAACGGATTGTGCTTGCCAGCACCAATAAGGACGATTTAATTCTCGATCCGTTTACTGGAAGTTCGACAACGGGAATTGCCGCGCATTTTTTAGGCCGGAGGTTTATTGGTATTGATATAGATGAAAAATACCTAGATTTATCAATTAAGCGATTTGAGGAGTTAGACAAAAACATTAAAAGTAAATTACTTTAAGATTATGGCAAACAGCAAATCTTGGAAAAAGATCTTCGATAACTATAAGGTTTTAGATCACGACTTTAATAAGTCGCCATTTCCACTTTCTGCAACGCAGATAAAACGGGCTTGTCAAAAATTCAAAGAAACAGGTGAAAAAGAAGTTCGTATTTTGTGTAAGCAAGACAATAGAGAAGATAGGCCGGATATTTTCCAAAAGCATAATCTTTTTTTGCTCCCTGTAAAAAACGGCTATTACAATATTATCAAGGGTGAGGGTTATGTTGATATCCCAGAAATTAAAAAAGAGGTGACGATTTATCCCTCAAAACTTGATTTTCAATTAGATACTGCAAAAATCGGTAATTCAGAAATGCAACATCTTGATTATGCTTACGCCGCAAGTTTGATCCGTACTTTTACGAACGACCCATCGCTTATTCTTACAATACGGGGCAGAAAATATACTCCCGATTTTGAATTTAGAGTCGGCAAACAAATCATTAAGGTTTCAAGTGTACAGACCGAAGTTGATGCCGGATATGAAGGTAGGGAACAAGTTGTATTGATTGAGGCAAAGAATTTTAGCGCGACAAATGTGATTATTCGCCAGCTTTACTATCCATTTAGGCAATGGCAGGGACAAACAAAGAAAAAAGTCATTACATTATTTTTTGACAAAGAGAGCGGTAAGGATGTTTATTCAATTTGGCAATTTGAATTTGAAGATCCAAAGAATTACAACAGCATTAAATTAGTAAAGTCGGGCAAGTTTAGGATTAAAGAAAAATAAAATAAAAATAACTGAGTCTTAACCACGGAAAGCTATTAGAAAGGTCGGCGTTTCCTAAAGTTGGGGAATAAATAATTTTTACCGAAAGGTTAAAATAATGAATAAAATATATGAGCAAGAGAGAAGCTGATCAAGAAAAAATTCAGAAAATTCTAGAAAAACGCGGATACAAAAATGGTGAAGTGCCAAAAGGCAAAGAAATCCATCACATCAAACCTCTCGTTAATGGAGGCAAGGATACACCGGGAAATCTTGTTGTTTTATCAAAAAAAAAGCATCAACAAATTCATAAAAACAGACGAGAACGAGAGGAAGAATAAAAAACAACAAAAGAAAAATGGAAGATCTGTAGCTCAAGCTGCTGAGAGATTGGCCGAGATTTTTTGTATGCAGATTGAGTGGATAAAGAAAAAGAAGAAGATTTATTAAAATTAGTAAGAAATGATTTATGAAAAAATATAAGGTATATGCAAAAATTTTAGGACATGTTCTACCCGAAGAAAAACTAGAAATTGGAGATTGTAAAATAGAAAAAATGTCTTATCGAGAACAAAAAGAAAGAAACTTTCAGCCTCTACGGGGATGGAAAGTTCGAGAGTTTAACATGAATTACATGACATTTCCTAGAGGTTCTGATTTCCGTATAATGAGATCAAATTTTGTTATTTCTACCATAATAGACACTGGGGGTTCTAATGAAGCCTTAGGTTTTGCTGAGGATATATTTGACAAGATTATTGGTGTTTTTATGTTGTATATGAATTATTGGTGGTTAGAGAGATATCCTAGATCTAAAAATCGCTTTTCCGGTTATGATTATCAAATTTGTAAATTATATGAAATAGTTAATGACAAAGAAATAGAAGTTAAAGACTTAGGGCCAATTTCAAGTAGCTCATCTATGTGCCGTTACCCTGAATTTAAAGAGTTAACAAATGACTTCGAGAAGATAACTGATCAATATCTTAGTTGTAAAGACGAAATTTTTGAGAGATCACTTGAGTATTTTGTAGATGGTATTAGAGGTATAAATTTATTCTTACCAGAAGAAAAAATCTTTCTCGATTTATTTAAAAGTATTGAGTTAATTATAAAAGGATTAAAAATAAAAAGAAAAAATTTTAGAGACAGACTTAAAAATGGTCTCAAGAAGTTAGGATTAGAGGATACAGAAATAGAGGAAATTATTAAATTCTATAAGATAAGATCTGATGGGAATTTTGCCCATGCCAGAATAAAAAGATTTGGTTATCCATCCCGATATCCTATACCACATGATAGCGGTTTACTTTTCGATATATCTCAATTAAAATATTTAAGTCACAAAGTCCTTGTTAATTATTTTAACTATATAAAAGATAGATACGAAGTATTGATCAATTCTTCTAAAAACGAAGACTTAGAATCAGAAAATACATTAATCCAAATCCTTGAAAACTTTCCTCCCAATTCTTGGAACCACAACTTTGTATTTAATACTAAAGAAAAAAAGAAAAGAAAGATTACCCAGCTGATTAAAAAAGAATTTTCCAAAAGATTTAAAATTAGTTTAAATAGAGTTAGGGTACTAAAAAGTGGGAGGGAAAAGCTAATTATAGGATTAAAATGAGATACTCAAATACTGTCTCATTTGTCTCATTTTGTGTTAAAATAAATCTGATCGAAGTGTTTTTTTTATGAAGATTACTTTTTTAAAAGAATTATCAAATTTTATAACTAATGATTATAAAGAGTCCGAAAGCATTGTTGAGGTTTTACCTTTAGCGTATCTAATAGGAGTTTTATCTTTTTTGTTTGCGCAAAAATTAATAGCATGGGCATTTATTTTTATAGTTATTGGGGGTTTATTAAATTGGTTTGTTATAGCGGCGAATAAAGGAAACATGCCGGTTTTAGCAAAAAATAGGATAGAATTTAAGAAATTATTAGAGAAAAATCCTAATAGACAAGCTTGTATGATTACAAAAAAGATAAAATTCTCTTGGCTTGCTGACCGCTTTTATTTGTTAAAATCTTGGCTCAGTATAGGAGATTTTACAGCTGTTATGGGTGTAGCGCTACTTATAATAAATCTAATTACAAACATAAAATAACCTCGACTACTAAATATGATAAGAATCAAAATATACCCTTAAGTAGTGTCTCATTTGTCTCATTTTAGCTTAAAAACACCCCGACCGAGACGCATTATGAGACACGCCTAAAAACGGCCAGAATTACTCTTAAAATCTTGGTTCTGGACCGGGGCACACAGCCGCGTAAAGAAAATTACTTCGTAATTTTCCACATGGCCCCGTGACCACGAAAAACGAAGTTTATACGTGGTTTTACGGAGCATCTCTGAGCTCACAGTTGGAGAGACCGATGCTGACCGACAAATAAAAAAAGCCCTGAATCGGGTTTACTTGATTCGGGGCTTTTGTTTTTTAGACCGCAGCAATTTTAATATAATATTCGGAAATAAAGTTGAGCGGTTTTTTGG
>Ga0210051_1000495_pt1 | contig 36980 bp, 31 predicted proteins | sample CryGey092014_all_FD_185464 | JGI IMG/M metagenome (GOLD analysis project Ga0210051, IMG submission 185464) | Groundwater microbial communities from aquifer - Crystal Geyser CG23_combo_of_CG06-09_8/20/14_all (SPAdes) (version 2) | ecosystem: Environmental > Aquatic > Deep subsurface > Groundwater...
GAGCAAAGGCACGATCTGCGGGTACGCGAGGATCTCGGCCGGCACCGGGAACGGCCGCGAGCTGCCGAACATGCCCAACGGATCAACTGCAGAGACACGCGCGTCGGTCAGGCGGTAGGCGCCGCGCTTGTCCAGCCGCATCGTGGCCACCACTTCCCATCGGCCGGCTGCGGGAATCAGGGGGGCGAACAGCTCGCCCTGCTGGGACAGGCACGTCAGCCCCGCTGGCAGGCGCAACTCCAACGTGACCAGGAATCGCGGCAGTCTCCCGTCATTCACCACAGTTAGGGGCAGCGTCACCGTCGCGTCCTCGTGACCTGCCAACGCCGGTGAGCACTCCACCCGCAGTGCGCTCAGCGAGAGCCGGGAGAAGAGGTATGACGCAACCACCGTCCCCACCACCGCCGCAGCCATGAAGAACAGCGACTGCACTGCGAGCACCACCCCGACGATGTAGAGGAACAGCGAGCTGCAGAGGACCGCGACGATCTTGGGTGTCCGCATTGAGAAGGTGACCTCTGCCGAACTGGTGAGCACGATACCTGACGTCCGGCGAAGGTACGCGCCCTCCGCCGGCACGGGCCAAGTAGGAAGCAGCCGACTCTCGATTCAGACCTCCACTGGCACAGCCAGCCGTTCCGCGATCTGCGCGATCACCGACTCCTGGGTCGTCTCCGCGGAGCGCAGTTCCGGGCGCAAGATCACCCGGTGCGCGAGAACAGGCTGCACAACGGCCTTAACATCATCGGGGAGAACGTGGTCGCGACCGGCGGCGGCGGCCAAAGCTTGGGCGGACCGCATGAGACCCAGCGAGCCACGGGGGCTGGCACCGAGCGCAATGTGGTCATGGTCGCGGGTGGCCTTCACGAGGTCGACAATGTAGCGTTTGAGGGCGGCAGCGATCCGCACTCCGGTGACTTGCTGCTGCAGCGCTTTCACCTGCACCAGGGCCAGCACTTGCCGGACCTTGGTCAGCGGGTGCTCCGTCATCTGCCGCTCCAGGATGGTGACCTCCTGCTCTGTGGAGGGGTACCCGAGTCGCAGGCGCATGAGGAAGCGGTCCAACTGGGCTTCGGGCAGGGGATAGGTGCCGCGGTACTCCAGGGGGTTCTCGGTGGCCATCACGAAGAACGGCTCGGGCACGGGGCGGGTGGTGCCATCGACCGTGACCTGATGCTCCTCCATGCACTCCAGGAGGCTGGACTGCGTCTTCGGCGTCGTGCGATTGATCTCGTCGGCGAGGATGATATTGGCGAACACGGGCCCCGGCAGGAAGACGAACTCGCCGGCCTTCTGGTCGTAGACGGAGACACCGGTGACATCGCCCGGCAGCAGGTCAGGCGTGAACTGCAGGCGTTTGAACTCGCCGCCAAGACAGCGGGCCAGCGCCTTCGCCAGGGTCGTCTTGCCGACCCCGGGGATATCCTCAATGAGCACGTGTCCCCGGCTCAGCAAGCAGGCGAACGCAAGCCGGATCACGTCGCGTTTGCCGATGATGACCTGCTCGATCTCGTCGAGAACGGCTTCAACCTGCCGCTGGAAGTCTGCGTATGCGGAGGGCATAGGGGCTCCTTGCGAAGGGCGGGATGGTGAGCAGCAGGTACGGTTCGCGTGTGTCGGCTGCCAGGTTAGTACTACAACCGTACTTAGCGCGAATGTGCTCGGCGAGGGTCTCCTGACCCCGCCGCTCCCCGGACCGACAGGTCTCCTCGAATCCCGTGGATTCGCAGCCCTTTGAGACCTTCCGGTCAAGCGTTTCGGGGCGGTCGGAGACCTGCCCCGAGCTAAGTACGGTTGTAGTATTAGTCCGGTCGGCCCGATCTGTCCGATCCGTCAGACCTGTTGCCTCGATCGGTTGGTCGCGCCTTCGCCCCAACGGGCAGCACGTCGGGGCGGTGCCGGGACCGGAAGCTGCTCACCTCGAGCCGCCGACCGTCGGTGCGGCAGAGGACTGCGCCGTCGAGCGCGGTCTGGTAAAGACGCACGCCCCTTCTCCGCAGCCGCGCGACGGTCTCGGCTGCGGGATGACCGAACGGATTGTTGCGGCCGACAGAGAGGGCGCACGCCTTCGGCGAGACACGGTCAAGGAATTCGTCACTCGTTGTGCCAGGTCCTCCATGGTGGCCACCTTTGAGGACGGTGCTGCGGAGGTCGTCGCCGTAGTTCAGGAGCAGCCGCTCGCCTTCGGCGCGCAAGTCGCCAGTCAGGAGGAAGCTGGTCTTCCCCAGCGCGACCTCGACCACGGCGGAGTTGTTGTTCTCGTCGTCTGACGTGCCCTGCACCGGGCGGTCGGGTGGCCATAGGACCCACAGCTTTGCACCCCCACCGAGGTCCAAGGAGTCGCCGCGGCTGATCGGTTCGACGTGAGCGCCCTGCTGTTCCGCCTCCTCACGGAACGATTCATACGCAGCGCAAGCCGCGGCGGGTTGCTGTGGGTCGAGGATCATGTCTGCACCCACTTGCTGGAGGACGGTTACGAGCCCGTTGACATGGTCCTCGTGCGGGTGGGTCACCAGGATGGCGTCCAGCTTCCTCACGCCGATCTCTGCCAGGTAGGGCACGATCACTCGCTCGCCGACATCACGAAACGTCCGGTCATGCGACCCGCCGTCGATCAAAACGGTCTTTCCGGTGGGCGAACGGACCACGATAGAGTCGCCCTGGCCGACGTCCAGGAACGTGACTGCCAGTTCGCGGGGGCGGAGCTTGCTGTAGGTGAACCAGCCGACAGTGAGGGTAGCAACCACTGCGGTGAGCGCGAGGACGCGCTCCCGGCTGAGCCAACGGCGGACGGGTGGAGTGTCCAAGACGAGCGAGACCGTGAGGACGCCGTACCCGGCTAGCAGCCAGAGCATCCCGGTCCCGGCGACTCTGGCCACAGCAAGGGGCCAATTGCTGAAAAACGTGGCATTCTGCACCAGCACAGAAGTGAGGCAGTGACCGAGTGCCCCCGAGCGGTCTGCCACGGCTGGCAGGAGGGGCGCCGCCGCGGAGGTCAACATCCCCACGATCAGCAGCGCGGCGGCGGTCGGGATGGCGATCAGGTTTGCCACCGGGGCGACAAGGCTTATGGCGCCGAAGTGATAGGCGAGCAGTGGCGCGACGCCGGCCTGCGCTGCGCACGTAACGGCCACGGAGAGGGCAAACCACCGCGGCAAGAACGCCAGGAACCTCATGAAGAGCGGCGTGAGCACCAGGATCCCGAAACAGGCGCCAAAGGAGAGCTGCAGGCCGATGCTGTTGAGGTCCGCGGGGCAGGTACCGAGAATGACGAGGGCGGCAAACGCGAGTGCGTTGAGACCGTCCACATCTTTGCCCAGCAGCACGGCCGCCACGCCCATTGCCCCAACTACACTGGCGCGGATGATAGAGGGAGGGTGCGCAGTGAGAAGCACGTAGAATGGAAGCGCGCACCCGATCAATGTCAGCCGCAGCCACCTGGACAAGCCGCCAGAGAGGGCAAGCAGAAGACCCACGAGGAACGCAACCTGCGTGCCCGACACCACGAGGAGATGGATCGTGCCAGAGCGCCGAAAGGCATCGACGATGCCCGGAGGCAAGGGCGCCGCGTGCATCCCGTACAGAATGCTGCACATCAACTGCGCATGGAGGTCACGGTACGGGTTGGGTGTGTGAGCGAGCAACGTCGCGGAGACCCACTGACGAACCGATTCAGCCAGGCGTTCCAGACGCCGGCGTGGTTGCGCGCCCCCAACGTGAAGTGCTCCGGGCGGCACGAAAGCCGTGACGCGCACTCCGTCGCCGAGTCTGTCAGCCGCCTCGCTGAACTGCCCGGGATTTGTCGCTTCCGCAAGGGGCTTCAGCGGGGCGCGGAACCAAACTGCGTCACCAACGCGGGCGCGAACCCTCCAATTGGCGACAAGGAGGACGCGGCCAGAGAGAGACTCCTGGCTGTCCTCACGAGGGTGGTGCGTTGCTTCGACTACCGTCTCGGCGGTAGCCGTTCTGTATGTGATCGGGTCCGCGACGACGCCCGCGCATGCAACCGGCGAAGACCCAGAGACGCGCGAGATGTCGTCGGTAGGTACTTCGTTCGCCATCTTGTGGCGCAGGACGCCCAAGGCGGAAGTTGAGAGCAAGACGCAAATCGCCGTGCCCCAGGGCGCCCTCCGAGTGCTCGCGAGAGCGAGAGCCACGAGGGCGGCCGCCGCAGCCACCACCCACAGCGCCACCGACGGCACCGTCACCCGGGGCGCCACGAGCAGCGCCGCGACGTACGTCAACGCAACGGGGACGAGGGGGTGCTTGGTCATGGGGTGCCGGCACTTCGCGCGTCAGATCCGCACGTACTTGCGCAGCTTCTCCAGTGTCTTCTCGCCGATCCCTTTCACGCGCACCAACTCGTCCACCGTCCGGAATGGACCGTTGGCGCGGCGCTCTTGGACGATCTTCGCAGCGGTCACCGGACCGATGCCCGGAAGGAGCTGGAGCTTCTGTTCGGTGGCGGTGTTGACGTTGATCGGGTGCTTGACCAGGGACTCGGGAGAGGGCTTTGCCTGCGTGGATCGCGTCTTGGACGCGCGGCCGGCGGAGGGTGGGGGCTCGATCTGAATCGGCGGGAGGTAGACCTTGTCGCCGTCAGCCAGCGTTGCAGCGAGGTTCACTTCATCCAGGTTCGCGTCGGCCAGCGCCCCTCCGGCAGCGGCAATGGCCTCGCCAACGCGCTTCCCGGGCGCGAGGTGGTACACCTTCGGGTCTTTGACTCGCCCAGCCACGTGGACCGTGATCAAAGCGTCCTTTGGGACGGGAATGCGCTTCGCGCGAACGAGGAACGGCGAGGTCGCGGCGGGGAGAGGGGTTGCCGTGCGCGCCCGCCAAACCCACAGACCGGCACAGAGCGTCAGGAGACCGCCGCAGAGTCCAAGCACAACCACTTCCTGTCGGGAAAAGAACATGTGCAGCCACCGGTACCAGCCGCCGGAACGCCAGCGGGTCCTGTCTGGGCTATGGCAGTTGGCGAGACCCAACCCAGTCGCGCCGACTTGGGAAGACCGAGCGCGTTCCGTCGGCACGCTCCGTCAGTCGTCGGCAGGCGGGTCGCCGAAGTAGCCCAACTCGTCAATGGAGGCAAGGAGTCTGCCGACGATCGCCAGCAGTTCGGAAGGGTCAAATGGCTTCGTGAGATAGCAGTCGTTCCCCAGCCGCGCCCCGCGATCCATGTGCTCCACGTCGGTCAACGCAGTCAGCATCACTACGGGGATGTCTGCGGTCTCCGGCTTCGCCTTGAGTTCCCGGAGCACGCCCCAGCCGTCCATCCGGGGCATCATCACGTCGAGAAGGATGAGGTCCGGCCGAGAGGCATGCACCTTTTCGAGCGCCTCGATACCGTCGTGCGCACAGGAGACTGTGTAGCCTTCCGCCAGGAGATTGGTCTGGATGATTCGGACGATTGGCTTCTCGTCGTCAACGACCAGTACATGGTGCGCCATGGCAGTTACCCTCCTTCGGGTGAAGAGACCTCGTCGGCGTCGACAGCTCCGGCCGGTGCCGACTCCTCGTCCTCCGGTACCTGCTCACCCGCGCCGACGGTCGCCTCGGTCTCCTCCGGCGGCTTCGGGTTTTTCAGGTCATCGATCTTCTGCAGGAGATCGGCTTCGGCCTGCCGGGCTTTCTCAAGCCGCTGCTCGGCGCGACGCACTTCCTTGTCCGACTTCTTCCCGGATTGGGCCAGACCGAGCTGCCGGTCCATTACGCTCAGTCCATGCTCAGCCCGAACGCGACGGATTCGCGCCAAACTCAGTTCCGATTCTAACCTCTCCAACTGCGTATCTTCAATACTGGTCATTTCGGACACCTTCCTGGCCGTCAGCTCCGCTTGGGAGTCGGGAGGGCGCGAACGCGCGCCGTGGCTATCTGACCACAATGTTGATCAGCTTGTCCGGCACGACGATCACCTTCACCGGCGATTTGCCAGCCAAGTGCTTCTCTACCGCCGGTGACTGGAGCGCCAATCGTCGCAGCTCTTCTTCCGGTGAGCCGACCGGGACTTGCAGCCGCTCCCGGACTTTGCCGTTCACTTGCACCACCAAAGTGATCTCTTCCTCTCTGGCGAGGTCGGGATCACAGTCCGGCCACGGCTGGTCGCAGACACTGCCCTCGCAGCCGACTCGATGCCACAGCTCTTCCGCAAGGTGCGGCACGAACGGGGAGAGCAGCCGCAGCAACACGTCCGTCGCCTCGGTCAGGACTGCCGCGTCGGCCGGCGTGGGCTGGCCGCTCCAGCTTTCGCGGAATCCGTACAGCTCGTTGACCAGCTCCATGATGGCGCTGATGGCGGTGTTGAAGTGGAAGCGCTGGTCTATGTCGCGAGAGACACGCTCGATAGTCTGATGCGCTTTCCGGCGGACGGCGCGTTGCGCACTGGACAGCTCGCCGGGAATCGCCTGACTCAGGCCGCGTTTGAGCAGCTCCTCTTCGGCGCCGACCAGTCGCCACACCCGGCCGAGGAATCGGTAGCTTCCTTCGACGCCTTCGGCGCTCCACTCGGCATCCTGCTCCGGCGGCCCGACGAACAGCACAAACAAGCGGGCCGTGTCTGCACCGTACTGCGCGCAGATCTCGTCCGGCGTGACGACGTTGCCCTTGGATTTGGACATCTTCGCCCCGTCTTTGTAGATCATGCCCTGGGTAAACAGCGACGGGAATGGCTCGGGGAAGTCGACCATGCCCAGGTCCTGCAGCACCTTCGTGAAGAAGCGCGCGTACACCAAGTGGACCGTGGCGTGCTCGATGCCGCCGACGTACTGGTCCACCGGCAGCCAGCGCGCCACCGCTTCGCAGTCGAACGGGGCTTCGCTATGGTGGGGACTGGCGAACCGCAGGAAGTACCAAGAGGAGAAGACGAAGGTGTCCATCACGTCCGTCTCGCGCTTGCCCGGGCCGCCGCACCTGGGGCATGTCGTGTTCACAAACTCAGCGCACCGAGCGAGCGGCGGCGGATAGCCGGGGCTGAAGTCGATGCCCACAGGCAGCAACAGCGGAAGCTGGTCGTCCGGCACCGGCACCAGCCCGCAGCCCTCACATGTGACCACTGGAATCGGGGCACCCCAGTACTTCTGCCGCGAGATGCACCAATCGCGCAGGCGGTAGTTCACTTGGCGTCTGCCGACGTTCTCTCGCTCCAGATGGTCGGCCAGGGCGTCTTTCGCTGCTTCGCTTGTGAGCCCGTTGAACGAGCCGGAGTTGAGCATGAGGCCCGGCGCGACGTAGGCCCCGGTCAGCTTTGGTCGGGGCGCGGCGAGGTCTGCCTCGGGCGGGGCGATCACCTCGCGGACGGGCAGCCCGTACTGAGTCGCAAAGGCGAAGTCGCGGTCGTCGTGCGCTGGCACAGCCATAATGGCACCGGTGCCGTACTCCAGCAACACGTAGTCTGCGATCCAGATCGGCACCTCTTCGCCGGTCATCGGGTGGACGGCGTAGGCACCGGTGAAAACGCCCTCTTTGGGGGTGTCGGCTGAGGTGCGCTCGATATCGCTACGGGCCTGTACCTTGCGGCGGAACTCCTGTACCGCTGTCTCGTACTTGGTGCCTGCGGTCAGCTCAGTTACCAACGGATGCTCAGGGGCCAGCACCATGTAGGTGACCCCGAACACGGTGTCGATGCGCGTCGTGAACACCGACAGCTTGTGCGGGGTGCCCGTGACCTCCAGGTCGAACTCGACGCCGGTGCTCCGGCCGATCCAGTTCTCCTGCATGGTCTTGACGCGGTCGGGCCAGTTATCCAGCAGAGACAGGTCGTCGAGCAGCCGCTCGGCATACTTGGTGATGGCGAAGAACCAGTTTGCGAGGTCGCGTTTCTCGACTTCCGAGTCGCACCGCTCACACTGTCCGTTGATTACTTGCTCGTTGGCCAGCACGGTGGAGCAGCTCTCGCACCAGTTCACGGGCCACTTCCTCTTGTAGGCCAGTCCGGCTTCCAGGAAGCGAAGGAACAGCCACTGGGTCCAGCCGTAGTAGTCCGGCGAGGAGGTATCAAGCTCGCGGTCCCAGTCGTAGCTGATACCCAACCGCTTGAGCTGCTTCTTCATCGAGGCCACGCACTGGGCATTCCAGACGCGCGGGTCGATCTTGCGCTGGTGCGCCGCGATCTCGGTGGGCAGGCCGAAGGAGTCCCAGCCCATCGGGTGGAGCACCGCGTCGCCGCGCATGCGCCGGTACCGAGCCACCACGTCGCCGATCACGTAGTTCTTCACATGCCCCATGTGCGCCTCGCCCGAGGGATAGGGGTACATCTCCAGTACGTAGTACTTGGGCTTGCTCGGGTCCTCGGGCGTCACCGACGCGCCGGTCTCTTCCCAGTGGTGCTGCCACCGAGTCTCGATCTCAGCGAAGTTGTATCTGTCGTCCAATGGCATTTTCTTCTACGCTTCCCGTCAAGGAGCCTCAGGTGTGGGCGGTTGCCGGCCGACGCGGGGCGGTGCGTGAGCTGGCTTCGGCAGAGCGTGGTGCATCCAGGCCGTCGCCAAGCCCAGGCAGACCATCAAGAACAGGCCGCCGTAGAGCAGCGCGAACTTCTCGCTCCGCTCGAAATGGAAGTGCCGAACATTGGGCAGCAGCACTCCCAGGGCGATGAATGGTAGCCCGGGCATCGGCAGCACCAGCAGGGCAATGGTCAGCCCCACCAGCGCCAAGACTGCAGAGCAGATCGCGGCTCCGCCGAAGTTCAGGCGGAATCGGTGAACGCAGGCAAAGAACAGGGCAAGGAACACGAAGTCGCCCAGGCCAATAATCGCGACGAACTGCGGCGCGCCCACTTGGGGCGGGCCGAACGCGGGCACGTGCGTGACAAAGCGCTGTGCCGCGTCCGGAGCTTTCTCCATGATTTGCGAGACTGGACCATGGAGATTCACTCCCCACACATCGACGACGGCGGCGACCGCGCCGATGGGTACGAGCAGGTTCGGATCGCGGATGCCGCGCGAGATGAGCCGGCCCAGCGGGAGGGCGCTAAAGAGCAGGGCGCAATCCGAAAGCAGCCCGGTTCTCTCGCTTCCGCCGAGAAACCACAGGCACGCGCCCATGGCCATTGCGGCAAGCTCAGCCTGCCACGAGAGCGGGACGCGCGACGCAGTCGCCACGGTTGCCAGCGACAGCAGCAAGAACACCACCGTGCCGACGAGCGTGGCGGCTCCGGCCGGGCCTACGCGCAGGTGAGGCGCCAGCAGTCGCAGTACCACATAGGCTGCGAACAGGATTGCCGCGGTCAGCGCCGCGCCGCCGACCGGTCCATGCTCTGCCGGTGGGGGCGGGGAAGGCGACACACTCTCGCTCACGGGTTGGCCTCAACGCAGCAACTGCGGGGTAGACCGATCCGTGCGAGAACGCGCCTTCCCCGACGCTATTCAGACCGCCATTTGCAGGCGAACGGACAGGCATTATAGCACATTGCCGGTACCAGAGAACGGTTTGGGCTCGCGACCTTCGGCGCGTCCGGCCGCCGCTGGCAACTCCGCCGCCGGGAACTGATTCTGCTGGCGTATACCACGACTCGTTTGGTTGCTCAGGGCAGCCGCGCCCAACAGTCTGCCGCACACGCTCCGCGTCGTCTAACACCTCGGCGCCACGTGGCAATGGACACCGCGGCCGCGCAAATCGAGCACACTTGCAAAAACATGTCCAAGAGTGTTGACAGCCGCGCGTTACCCAAGCTATGATATACGCCGCTGGTCAAGGGCTTGCTTGCTGAGTAGGCCAACGCCACGCCAGTTTCGGTCCTGCCTCATCCATGGTTCATTCCCAAGCGCAGGCACAATCAACATTCGCTTCTGAGGCCTCGGCCGGGGTGTCGGCACGCGCGGCAATCGCCCAGGCACCCCGGCAAAGAGAATTGCAGCGCGAACACACTACACCACCTCAGCGGAGCAAGGGACCTGCAATGAAGGTCAAGTTCTGGGGCGTGCGCGGATCACTTCCCTCCCCCTTCACCTCGGCGGATCTTGAAGACCGCCTGGCGGAGGTTCTTCGGAGAGCCGAAGGGGAGAGGTTCGACGGCGACGCTGAAGCGTGCCGCTTTGTCCAGGCACTGCCCGCGCCTCTTCGCACCACCGCCGGCGGGAACACGCCCTGTGTGGAGGTCCGCACTGCGGCGGGGGACCTGATCATCTTGGACGCCGGCAGCGGGATTCGCGCTCTGGGAAGTCACCTGATGCGAGAGGGCTTCGCGGAAGGCAAGGGGCAGGCGTGGCTGCTCTTCTCGCACACGCACTGGGATCATATCCACGGGTTCCCCTTTTTCGCGCCGGCTTACGTCAAGGGCAACGCACTTCGCCTCGGCGGCTGCCATGACGGTCTGGAGTCCCGCCTGCGCGACCAGCATGATCCCAGGTTCTTCCCGGTGCCCTTCGATGCGCTCTCTGCGGCCATCACATTCAAGCAGATGGGCGGCACGAACTGGCTCTGCAACCGGCGCGTCAAAGTGAGCACGGTCAAGCTCAGCCACCCGGGCGACAGCTACGCATACCGGCTCGAAGCCGAGGGCGCCACCATCGTCTACGCTACCGATGGTGAGTACAAACGGTTGGACGCGGCGTGCATGGCCAAGTACGTGGAGTTCTTCCGCGGCGCGGACCTGCTGATCTTCGATGCCATGTTCACCGTGATGGAGAGCATCGAGAAGGCCGATTGGGGGCACAGCTCGGCCGTAGTCGGGGTGGAGCTGGCCACTGCGGCAAACGTCGGCACGCTGGTTCTGTTCCATCACGATCCCGAGTCCTCCGACTCCAAGGTGGCTGAACTCGTCCGCCGGGCCCGCGAGTACCAGAACATCATCCCGGCGCAGCACCGTAGCGAAGTGGTCGTGGCCCGCGAGGGTCTGGAGATCGAGCTGTGAACTCGCTGAGCACTGAGCGGTCAACCTTTCTGGCGTTGCTCGATCGGCTACTCGTAACGAGTTCGCCGGGCGGTCACGAAGATGGGATCGACGCGGTGCTGGTGGCTGAGATCGAGGCGCTCGGGTTGGTGCCCGAACGGGATCCAGCGGGTAATCTCCTGTGCACAGTCGCGGGCAGTTCGCCCGAAGCCGTCTGTCTTGCCGCGCACAAAGATGAGATCGGCATGATCGTGAAGCGCCTCGAAGACGACGGCCGCATGCGGGTGGAGCCCCTCGGCGGTTGCACGCCATGGAAGCTCGGCGAAGGCCCCGTCGAGATCCTGACCGACGACGGGTCAGTGGAGGCCGTGCTGTCCTTCGGGTGCACGCATGTTAGTGAGGAGACCAAAGCCGTCCATCAGGCTAAGACCCAAGCGCTCAACTGGGAGTCCGTGCGTGTGGATGCAAAACGACCGCGCGGCGAACTGACGAGGCTGGGCGTCCACGTCGGGTCGCGCGTCGCAGTTCACAGAATGAGAAAGAAGCCGCTGCACCTGGGCGGGTACGTGTGTTCGTATGCGCTTGACGACAAGGGGGCCCTGACCATTCTCCTGACCGTACTGCAGGAGGTCTCGCAGGCCGCCCAGCCTCCGTCGAGGACTGTGCACTTTGCGGCTACCAGCGAAGAGGAGTTGGGTGCCGCCAGCGGGGCGTTTGCCCTGCGGTACACGGGCTCCGATGCGCTGATTGCGCTGGAGGTCGGCCCGGTCGAGAAGGAGTACGACACGGTCAACGACCACCGGCCGATTCTCTGGTACAAGGACAGCTGCCACACCTACAGCCGCACACTCAGCGACAGCCTGTGCCGACTGGCGGGCGAGTTGGGCTTCGGCGCCCAGCGAGCCTGCTATTCCTCTGCCGGCACAGACGCCAGCGCTGCGCGTAAGTACGGGTGGGCCGGCACGATCGCCTGTGTCGGATTCCCCACCGACAATACCCATGGGTACGAGATCGCCAACGTGGAAGGCATGCTCAACACCGCCCGACTGTTGAGCAAGTACCTGTCTGGAACCCAGGCTTCCTGAGTTCCGGCGCAGCGCCCCCTGTTGGCGATTGTCGTCCGGCGATCACGGCCCTGGCCTCAGGATCGCCATCGCATCCTCTAAGAGAGGAGGTGACCGTACGATGGCCGCAAAGAAAGCAGCAAAGAAGGCGCCCGCCAAGAAAGCGCCAGCGAAGAAGGCGCCCGCCAAGAAGGCAGCCGAAAAGGCTCCTTGCGCAAAGAAGCCCTGCGCCCCCAAGGCGCCGGCAAAGAAAGCGCCAGCCAAGAAGGCGCCTGCGAAGAAGAAGTAGCGGGTACGGTCTGACTGCACCAACCGTCGGGGCGCCGTTCTTCTCGTTCTACGCACTCTCGAGTGCCAATTCGGCGAGGTTCCCGCCGTAAGGCGGCCTCGCCGTTTTTCTTTTTCCGGCGCTGACCGGCCGTTGCGGCGGGGCGCCGAGGCCGCGTTGTCCGGGCAGGTGTCTCCAGTTGCAGGCTGATCGAGCCCGTCTCCATAAACAGATCGCGTCGCTGCTCCGGCGGAAGCCCGACGCCTTCGCTACGGCTGCACCTGCGGGTGTAGCGCCACAGTTGCGGGCGCCGAAAGAGCCCGGGCTTGTGCGCACGCTCACGACGATCCCGGTTCCGCCGGTAGAGGCGGGGAGCACCCTCGCCGAGGCGTTCCCCGGGGAGGAGCGCCTCAACGCCTTCGGTGCATACTACGTGTGCCGGCCGTCGGTCAGGCAGTGGATTGCCACCGGGGAGTCGATGGTGCTTGGGCTTCGGCAGGCATTCGACGCGGTGGACGCGGAAGGGCACTGCGCGCGCGCGGACCTGTTGGCACTCCCCCCTAGGGCAGTCGAGGACCTGCTGTTTCTTGACCTGGAAACGGCCGGACTGACGGCGGCCCCGCTGTTCCTCGTGGGCACCCTCCGGGTCGAGGGCTGCGACTTGATCGTTGAGCAGTTTCTGGCGCGGGACTACGCCGAAGAGGTCGCGCTACTGCAGGACTTCGGGGAGGGCGCCGGGCAGGGGCCGGTGTTGGTGACGTTCAACGGGAAGAGCTTTGACGTTCCCTTCCTCCGCGACCGCATGACCTACTACCGCCTCCCCTGGTCGGAGGCGCCTTGCCATCTCGACCTGCTAACGCACGCGCGACGGCGATGGAAAGGCCGGTTCCGCGACTGCCGGCTCCAGACGCTTGAGGAGGAGCTATGCGGCCGCCGACGGCTCGACGACTGCCCAGGTGACCGCATCCCGGAGCAGTACCACGAGTTCGTGCGCACGCAGAACGTGTCGCTCTTGGCACCCCTGCTCCATCACAACTGGCTCGATCTGGTCACGATGGTCCAGGTGCTGACGGAACTGCTGCAGCCTGACGGGCCCAGCGGTGGAAGGGGAGCCGCAGCATGAGCGGCCAGGGCGCCCGAGAAGCTGTCAGCCATGCCGACCGCGGGAAACGAAAGGGGCTCCTTCTTGGCGCCGCCGCGTGCTTACTGTGGAGCGCGACTTTTCCCTGTCTGCGGTGGATCTTCACGCACCACGCAGGAGACGCCGTCAAGGTCGACCCCCTCGTGCTGGCGTGTCTGCGCTACGTATTCGGCGGAGTCACGCTGCTTGTGATACTGCTGTGTCGCGGGCGCGTGCGCGAGTTGGCTGTCGTGCAGCGGGAGCCGTGGACGTTCCTGTTCCTGGCGGCCACCGGTGTTGCGGGGATGGGAGTCTTGGTTGCGCTGGCGAATGAGTTGACCAAGTCTATCACCGCCGCGGTGCTCATGAACGCAAATCCGGTGCTCATCGTGCTCCTTGGCGCGTTCGTCGGCGAACGGCTGACTGTAGGGCGACTGGGAGGCGTTGCGGTGGGGCTGGCCGGCTGTCTGCTGGTCGTGGTGGGCAATGCACCCCTTGCAGGGAGCCACGGTCCGGGCGATCTCCTGGGTTGCGCCGTCGCGCTGATTGGCGCGCTTTGCTGGGCAGTGTATACTCTCGCAAGCAAGTCGGTGGTGCGTGCGCACGGCGGCCTGGTGACTACCAGCGCGGCGATTCTCCCGGGTGCGGTGCTCCTGAGCCTTGTGGTGGTGGTGTTCCACAGGCCCGTGAATCTGCACCCAGACATCCTGCTGATCATGGCCTTCGTCGGTCTCGTCCCCACCGCCCTCGCGTTCACGCTCTGGAACGCTGCACTCAACTACCTGGATGCCGGTGCCGCCGGTCCCCTGCAGTACCTCAGTCCTGTCGGCGCAATGATCCTGGCAGGGCCCACGCTTGGCGAAGTGCCCACGGGGTCGCTGCTGGCCGGGCTGGCGCTGATTGCCTCCGGCATCATGCTCTGCACGCGCGACGAGTTGCGTCGGCAGCCGGATCGCGTGTGAGTCGGTCCGGGCGCAGCCGCCGCCGTCACGCTGTGCGTTCCGCACTTCGGGCTTCGAGCTCGAGGCTTAGAGCGGGCCCTTCAGGAGAACCCAATGATCCGCTCTCCACACGACCGTCACTATGGTTGTCGCGTTTCCGACGAATACAGCTACCGCGGCCTGCGCCTGGCGGTCCTCGAAAACGAGGTGCTGCGCGTTGTCGCCGTGCTGGACAAAGGGACGGACATTGTCGAGTTCCGCCACAAGCCGACGGACACCGACTTCCTGTGGCGGTCACCAACCGGGCTGCGCCCGCCAAGTCCGTATCCGCCGTCAGTGGGCACGCCGCGAGGCATGTTCATGGACCATCTCGAAGGTGGCTGGGCGGAGCTTTTCCCGCACGGTGGCTCGCCATGTGAGTATCGCGGCGTTGCCTTTGGGCTGCACGATGAGGTCTGGCACCTGCCGTGGGAAGCAGAGATCGTCGAGGACTCACCTGACCGAGTGGCGATCAAGTGCTGGGTCCACACTGTGCGGACGCCGTTTCGGCTGGAGAAGACGCTCTCCGTGGAGCGGGGCAAGGCCGTGCTGTTCCTGGACGAGACGATCACCAACCTCGGCGGCGTCCCGATGGAGTACATGTGGGGACACCACCCCATGTACGGCCCACCGTTTCTTTCCGAGCACTGCGTGCTCGAGACGCCGGCTCGCCGCATGTTGACCGACACGGTTGAGGACCCCGACAGCCGGTTCGTCGCGGGGCACGACGGCCCTTGGCCCAACTGCGTCGACCGGTCCGGCAACGCCGTTGACGGACGCCCGCTGCTGTCGGGAGAGGCTGGCGTGTCGGACATGATGTTCCTTACCGAACTGGACGCCGGCTGGTACGCCCTGACCAATCAGGCGCTTCAGGTCGGCATCGCCATGGCCTGGGACAAGGACGTCTTCCCGCACCTCTGGTACTACCAGCAATACGGCACCAAGGGTGGCGCTCCTTGGTGGGGTGACGCCCACTGTGTCGCCATCGAGCCATTCACGACCAAGGTGCCGATGCTCGCAGAGGCCGCCAGAGCGGGCGAGCACAGGACCCTTCAGCCCGGTGAGTCACTGAGCACTCGCCTTGTGGCAGCCGCCTACAGCGGTCTGACAGCCGTGAGCGCCGTGTCGCGCGAAGGCGAGGTTTGCGGCTGAACGGAAGGAGTCGGAGGACCTCACCGACTGCAAAGTCAGCAGCGACGACAAGTTTGCCGACGTAACCGCAGTCGCCTTCAGTCATTGGTGTCCCTGTCGTCCTTGGAGTCCCTTTCCATTGCTCACTCCCACGTCCATGACTTGGTCAACCCTCCGCCAAACCGAATTCCCAATCTGCGCGCGCTGGGTCTTCCTGAACCACGCCGCCGTTGCGCCGCTGTCGAATCGCGCGCGGCGGGCGATGGAGTGGCTGCTTGACGACGTGACGCGCAACGGCACGGCGAACGCCGGCCAGTGGCACCAGTGCTACCAACGCTGCCGCGAAGCCGCCGCGCGATTGGTTGGCGCCAAGCCGACCGACATCGCCCTCCTGAAGAACACCACCGAGGGGCTCGGTGTGGTCGCCAACGGCCTTGACTGGCGTGAGGGCGACAACGTGGTCTCGTGCAACGTCGAGTTCCCCGCCAACATCTACCCATGGATGAACCTGGCGCGGCGTGGCGTGGACCTGCGACTGGTGCCGGAGCGCGACGGACGTGTGCCATTCGAGGACATTGAGGCGGCCCTCGACGCCCGCACGCGCGTGCTGGCCCTGAGTTTCGTCGAGTTCGGCAGCGGCTTCCGCCACGACCTCGAGCGCTTGGGCGCGCTGTGCGCGTCCCGCGGGGTGCTCTTTGTCGTCGACGCGATCCAGGGCTTGGGTGTTTTCCCGGTGGATGTGGCTGCCCAGCAGATAGACGCGCTTTCGGCCGACGGACACAAATGGCTGTTGGCCCCCGAAGGCTGTGCCCTGTTCTACTGCACCCCGGCCCTGCGGGAGCAACTCGAAGTTGTCAATGTGGGCTGGTGGGGTGTGGTCAACGCCTCAGACTACCTCAACTACGACTTCACGCTGCGTCCCGATGCCCGTCGATTCGAGAGCGGCACCCTCAACACAGTCGGCGTCTACGGGCTGACGGCCGCGATTGAGCTGCTACTGGAGCTGGACCTCGACCGCGTCGCCGCGCGCGTGCTGGAGCTGACCGACCATCTATGTGAGGGTCTTCTCGGCAAGGGCTGCGAGTTGCTCAGCAGCCGGGTGGCGGGCGAGGCGTCCGGCATCGTTTCCTTCGTTCCTCCAAGCGAGGACCCGCGCGCCTTCGTGACGCGAGCCGAAGGAGAGGGTATCATCATTGCTTGCCGGGACCGCCGTGTCCGCGTGTCGCCCCACTGCTACAACGACGAGAGCGACCTGAACGCACTACTCGCGCTTCTCTGAGCCAACACCGGAGGGCTGGGTGGTCCGGTCACAACCTGCCGGGAACATCGACAGCATGAGCCAAGACACGACCAGCGACCGCGCCCCGAACGAAGAGGCAGTGCCGGGCGCCGACCCCGCGCTTGCGGCACCGCTCCCGAGCCTCGACCCCGAGGTCTACTTCGACAGCCTCATGGGAGTTGCGGAGGAGCACTTCCGCGACCGCCGCCGGGCGGTGGAGGCGGTCAACACAGTCGCCGAGTGGGCCGAGCGCCGCCCAGCCTTGGCCAGTTCGCTGGCCGAGATGATGGGTGGGCTCCCCGAGCGTACGCCGCTCAACGCGCGCGTGGTCGATCGCACCGTCCGGTCGCAATACCTCTTGGAGCGGGTCCTCTTTGAGAGCCGACCGCGGTTCGTGGTTACGGCCAATCTGTACTTGCCGTTGGAGCAGGACGCCCCGGCCCCCGGCATTCTAATCCCGTGCGGCCACGCTGCTGAGGGCAAGGCGTATGAGACCTACCGCCGGGCGGCGGTCCACTTGGCGATGAAGGGGTTTGCCGTTCTCGTCTACGACCCCGTCGGTCAGGGCGAGCGCGTGCAGTACTGGACTGACGACGGCAGCCGCCCGCTCTTGGGCGCCGGCACAGCGGAGCATTTTGCCGACGGCAACCTCTGCTACCTGTTGGGCACCAACCTAGCCCAGTTCCGCGTGTGGGACGGCATGCGGGCGCTGGACTATCTCTGCACACGGCCCGAGGTTGACGCCAACCGGCTGGGCTGCACCGGCAACTCCGGCGGAGGAACGCTGACCACCTACCTCGCGGCCATGGACAACCGGCTGAAGGCCGTTGCGCCGTGCTGCTACGTGACTACGCTGCGCCGGCGCTTCCTCTCACGGCAGATCGCTGACCCGGAGCAGAACTTGCTGCCCCTCGTGGCGGCGGGGATGGAGATCGCGGACCTGCTTGCCCTGTTCGCCCCTCGGCCGCTACTGATCGGCGCCGCGCGCCAGGACTTCTTCCCCATCGAGGGCGCTCGGCACGTTCGGCGGGAGTTGCGGACGCTGTACCGGCTCTTCGGCATGGAGGACCGGCTGGCAATGGTCGAGGTCGATGAGCCCCACGGTTGGACCCTCGGTCTCCGGCAAGCGGCGTGCGCCTGGATGATCCGTTGGCTGGGCACGCGAGACGATTCACCTCTCGAGCCGCAGTTCGAGTTGCCCCCCCAGGAAGCTACTTGGTGCTTTCCCAACGGCAACGTGTACCTACACCTCCGCGGTACCTCCGTGTCGGACATGCTGGCAAACCGCATGCGCGAGCTGCAAGGCGAGCGTGCCGGACAGCTTGCGTCGGTGCTGACCCCCCACGACTGTGCGTCGCTGCGCGACCGCGTCCGGCGAGCGATTCGGTGCCCGGAGCCACCGCCGGCCCCGACGGTCGTTCGGGGACCCAGACGGGAGCGAGAATGGGGCACGGCCGAGGAGTTGCACCTCCATACCGAGGCAACCGTCGTGGTTCCCGCTACGCTGTGCCTTCCGGCCAATGCGGAAGGGTCGTTGCCTGCAGCCGTTCTGACCCACGCCTCCGGGCGCTCGGAGCTGACTGGTGCCGACGGGCTCGGCGCCCGCTTGGCCGCAGCCGGCGTCGCGGCATTGTGCGTTGATCCGCGCGGCGTTGGAGAGACCCGCTCGCAACTCGACGACACCCCCGGCCAGTGGCGCCACGACCGGGATGCAGAGTTAGCGTACGTCGCTCTGATGTCCGGCGTTGTGCCGGTTGGTCGTCGCGTCCAGGATCTCTGGTCGTGCCTGGGGTTCCTCCGCACACAGGAAGCCATCGACCCCGCCCGCGTGGGCCTGGTCGGCTGCGAACGCGCCGGCCTCTGGGTCGCCCACCTCGCCGCCTTGGCCGGCAACGTCGCCTTCGCGGCCCAACTCGACACGTTGGCCTGCTACGAATGCCTCTTCTCCCGTCCCGACTACCGCGCCCACATTGCCGACTTCGTGCCTCGGGCGCTCCTCGAGTATGACCTGCCTCACCTCGCCGCCCTGCTGGCCCCGACCCCCCAGCTCCTTCTCAACCCCAAATGCGCCGATGGCGAGAACGCCAGCGCGGACGAGATCGAGGCGTTCTATGCGCAGGCCCGGGGAACGTACGAAGCGCTGGAGAGCGAAGCGCAGCTCACCATTGGGTCAACCCCGGCAGCAGCTGCAGTGCAGATCGTAGTGGACTGGGTCTGCCGCCAGACACAAGTGGGCGAACTTGAGCGCCCGGCTTAGTACTACAACCGTACTTAGCTCGGGGCAGGTCTCCGACCGCCCCGAAACGCTTGACCGGAAGGTCTCAAAGGGCTCTGGAGACCTGTCGGTCCGGGGAGCGGCGGGGTCAGGAGACCCTCGCCGAGCACATTCGCGCTAAGTACGGTTGTAGTATTAGGTAGGGTTCGGCCGGCTACCGGACTGTTGAGAGCAGCCGTTGCCACAGTCGGTTGTCCACCGCGCGTTCGAGACGGCCCAACACGACGTAGGCGAGGAGCAAGGCGATCAGGTACCAGACCTTGTGGACGTGGAAGGCACTGAGCACACCGAAGGCAAACAGCAGCCCGGCCCCGGAGAAGGTACCGAAGATATAGCCGATGAGGTCGCTCTTGCGGACCCACTCTTGGCGCAGCGGAGAGGGGAGCATGACGGCGCGGGTGACGAACATCTGCAGCTCTTCCCGGCCGCGCAGGTGGATTTGCGACAACACCCCCACACGCAGGTCCCGCGCCTGCGCCGCCGCCCGGCCGAGTTGGTTGTCACGCAAGGACTGGCAGACGCTCAGCCCGACGCGGGCCCGCCGCAGGGCGCCCAGGTGAGCGGTCACTCCAAGCAGGAACGCCAACGAAAAGACTGGCAGGTACCAGAGCAGCCACCCGAATCCCCGTCGGTAGGCTGGCCGAACAGAGAGGGTCGCCGGCAGTGCCTTCGCCCATAACGCAACGCTGTCGCCGACGCGAGGGGTCAGCAGGTAGTCTTTGCGCTTCAGAAACGACACTGGGAGACCGAGAATCTCACCGGCTTGGAGGAGCTCCCCAAAGACCTGCCGATCCCCCACGGCTTTGGCCGCCGCCAGCCCGAACCCACTGGCCGAGACGCCAAGGCCGAACAGAACGGGCGCGCCGTACCGGTCGCGCAGCCCTATCGGTCCGAGCCGACCACGGAGTGATTCCCGGAAGGCCCCAAGCCCGCCGCGGTGGACGTAGAAGTACTTAACAAAGCCCTCATACTGCTCCCGAGCGAAGGCTGGGTCGAGGTCACAGAGAAAAGAGATCGCCAGGGCCAACGTGCTGCCGCGGGGCGGCTGCAGTTGCTCGCCCGTGTCGGCGTCGAGGCGGGCCGGCAGCAGGTGGGTCTTGCTGTCGAGGTTGCCGCGCATACGGGCCACCCACGCGTGGGCGACGTCGCCGAAGTGCGTCCCATATAGGTCGTCGTGTGCCACCAGAGAGGCCAGCGCCACGGCTTGGTCGGAGGTCCAGCAGACGCCGGGAGAGGACTCGAGGCAGAGGGTCGGACTGCGCTCGAAGTCGCGATGCAAGGCGATACTGAGCCGGTGACACAGGGTGTCGTAGTGAGCGTCTCGGGTCAACTGGGCGTACCGTACGAGCATCAGGTTCAGATGCCCCAGGTACACCACGTTCCCGCTCAGGGCAGTCGACTCCTGCAGCGGGTCGCCCCAGGACCGGCCGGTGGACCCATACGTTCGCCGCCGCAGGGCCTCGTCCAGGCACTTCGCAATCAAGTCACCCGCGGCCCGCGTGAAGCGGGCGTCTTGCTTGCCCATCTCGAAGGCGGCTGCGCTCAGAAACGACAGGGAGAACAGGGGCCACTCGGTCGCCATGACGTCGTCGGGCCGCGCCGGGCGAGGGCGGTAGTTCGGGGTCGCGTCAAGCCAGTTGATTCGGTGCTCGAGCAGGGCGAACTGAGCATAGCAGTCTCGCGGCGGCCGGTCGCGGAAATACGCCATCGGATTGACCAGAACGACATGCCCCGCCAGCGGCAGCATGACCGCAACGAACGCCAATGTGGAGGCGGTCCTGATCCAGAGGCGGCGTACCCGCGCCGGAGTGCCGCCACACACGACGACGGGGAGCGCCCCGGTCGGTGTGCCGTTCTCTGTGGAGGGAGTGAATTCCATGCCGCTTCGCTGATATGCGCCCTCCGGAGGTGTGTAGATTCTATCCCCTCGGCGCTTCCCGTGGCACTCGACGCGGACGGGTGAACCCGGTGTGCAGGCACAATCGACGGGTCGGCAAGCGAGTTGACCTGGGTGTCGGCGTCCAGTACAATGCCCGCTCAAAGCAAGTGCGGCTCTGGGCAAGCACAAGGACAGGGCTTCATCGCTGGAACGGCGCCCCGCGGCCGGGACGAGCCGCGCGACCTGATTCGCCCCTTTCGCCAAGGTGACAGCCAATTGAAGCTCCTCAAGATCGCGGTAGTCCTCATTGTGGTTGCTGGTGCGGCGGTGGGCGGATTCCTCTGGATGCGCTCACGAAAGAACGGAGACGGCCTTCGCTTCGCCACGGTGAAGCGCGGCGACCTCGCCGTGAAGGTGTCTGATGTCGGCACGGTCGAGCCGCGGCTCAAGGTTGAGGTCAAGTCCAAAGTGGCCGGCCGCATCACTGACGTGCTGGTCGACGAAGGGAATTGGGTGGAGAAGGGCCAGACAATCGCGCTGGTGGACCGCACGGAGCTGGAGCGCAACCTCGAACAGACGCTGGCGGACCTCGAGGGTAGTCAGGCGCGGCTGCGCGTGGAATCTGCACGAAGGCGGTACGGGACCCAGGTGGCGCAGGCCAAAGCCCGGCTGGAGGCGGCGCGGGCCAACCTGGAGAACTTGCAGGCTGGTCCCCGCCGGCAGGAAGTGGCTCGTGCAGAAGGAGAGGTCGAGTCGGCGCGCATCGCGTTGCGGGATGCCGAGAGCTCGTTGGCGCAGCGGCTCTCCCTGCTGAAGCAGGGGGTCCTCCGTCGGCGGCAGGCCGAGTCCGACGTGAAGGCCGCCAAGGCGGCGCTGGCGCAGCTCAAGGCTGGCACGCGGACGGAAGAGGTTCGCTCCGCGGAGGCTGCAGTTCAGCGCGCGGAGGCCACGAGCGAGGACGCCGACAATGAGCTGAAGCGGCAGCAGCAACTCCTTGAGAAGGGGTTCGTACCGCAGCAGCGGGCGGACACGGCGCGGACGCAGGTGAAGCTTGCCGCCGCCGACCTCAAGCGGGCTCGCGAGCAGCTTGGCCTGCTGAAAGCGGGGAGCCGGCAAGAGGAGATCGACGCAGCGCAGGCACGCTTGGATCGGGCGGAGGCCGAGCTGGCTGCTGTACAGACCACCAACGATCAGGAGATTGCGGGCTTGAAGACCAAGGTGGAGCTGGCAACGGCGGATGTCGGCCGAGCTGAGGAATCGCTGTCGCTCCTGAAGGAGGGTTCGCGCGCCGAGCAGATCGAGGCTGCTGCTGCTCAGGTCCGGGAGGCGGAGGCAGCTTTGACGGCAGCGAAGGACGGCCAGACAGAGATCGACTTGGCGCAGGAAGATGTCACGCAGGCGGAGGCGGCCAGCCGTCGGCTGGAGCAGACGCGCGACAATGTGCAGACGCAGCTTGCCGACACGGTGATCCAGGCACCCATGGCAGGCACCGTCATCGACCGCGCCATCGAGCCGGGCGAGTTGACCACCTCGGGCGTCTCTGCGTTCGGCCAGGGACAACCCATCGTCACCATCGCCGATCTTTCGGAGATGCGCGTCGAAGCGCGAATCAACGAGGTGGACGTGGCCCGACTCAAGGTCGGCCAGACGGCACAGGTCAAGGTCGACGCCTTGCCCGACAAGAAACTGAAGGGAATCATCCGCCAGATTTCGGTTCATCCGACCAATGCGTACTTCGTGAGTTTACCGCTTCTGGCTACCGGCAGGTTCAGACCCTTGACTTCTCTAGGACGTTCCGGCTATTCTTCTCGGGTGCCGGACGGAGGATCGGGCAACGCTGGAGAGCGACCTGAGCGCCGTTCGGTGCTATACGGCAGGCAGGACCGGGTCCGTGACCCGGTCCTATTCTCCTGTGCCCGACGAGACCCTGCCGGCAGCCCAAAGCGGCAAACTCAGACTTCGAAGCCTTGGCGACACCGCTGCAAGCCAAGCTCTCTCACGATATACCCGCGAAGGTTGGGAACACACCGAAGTGGAAGTTCGCGGAACTTCCCCGGCAGGCGTGCAGCAGACGTAGGACAGAGGGTATTCTCCCAGACGGAGCCGAAGTCGCACCGGGACTTCGGTGTGTTCCCAACCTTCGCGGGTATACCTCGTGCTCTGCTGGGATTCCCTGCGAACAGCCTTCCGAAGCTTGCGCGCGAACAGGCTCCGCTCGGTGCTGACGGTGTTGGGCATTGTCATCGGCGTTGGGTCGGTGATGGGGAGGATGTCCCTGGTCGAGGGAGCGCGCGCCAATGTGGTGAAGGAGTTCGACTCCCTCGGCGCAAGCACGATCTTTGTTGTCTACGCGCCCGAGGAGAAGACGGTGCGCAAGCGCCGGACTTTTCGAGGGCTCACGCTGGACGACGCGGAGGCCATTCGTCAGGGGTGTGACCTCGTGAGCACGGTGAGCCCCGAGCGGTCGTTCTGGGATCGCGTTGTGCGCGGGAATCGTGAGCAGCGGGGGAAGATCTCGGGCGCCGGCGCTGAGGTGCACGAGATCGTGAAGGTCCAGCTCGCCGAGGGGCGGCTACTCACGCGAGGGGATATTGCCGAACCTGGCTATGCACCTGTCTCCAGTCGCCTTGATTCCACACCCTATGTGGTGTGTCACGCGTCTGCGTTTTCCGCACCGATCTGGCGGGCTGGCACCGGATCAATGGCTACGGCCGGTTGCACCAGTCGATAGAAGAGCTTGCCGCGGGACCTGGATGTTCTTCGGTTGAACCGGAAGGTGTACTCATCCAAGTCGTAGTCGAGAGGCGAAGGGCGGAGGGCGCCCTTTCGTCTACTTCCACAGTTCCGGAGAGGCGATCCCGCCCCGGCCGCATTAGTACTACAACCGTACTTAGCGCGAATGTGCTCGGCGAGGGTCTCCTGACCCCGCCGCTCCCCGGACCGACAGGTCTCCTCGAATCCCGTGGATTCGCAGCCCTTTGAGACCTTCCGGTCAAGCGTTTCGGGGCGGTCGGAGACCTGCCCCGAGCTAAGTACGGTTGTAGTACTAATGTGTGCCAAGCCACCCTCGCTTCAGCAGGGAGGCGACTTGGTGGGCCTGCGGCAGGGGATCCTCACCGACACTGGCCGTGGCACGGACGACGAGGTGCGTTTCGTCTACTTCCACAGTTCCGGAGAGGCGATCCCGCCCCGGACGCACCAGGGCGCGTCGCAGCTTATGCAGCCACGTCCAGGCCGTACGGGAACTGCCCAAGCCCAGGACGCGTTGGCGCCCCAACGCACGCACTCCGTGCTTCTGGCTGGTCACAGACCCCCTCGCGCGAAACCACAGCCGCAACGGCTTCTTGGTATCCTGGAAGATCGTGCCCGCGATCACTGAGGTCTGAACGTCGCAGTGGAGACAGTGAGGCAGCCCGCGGTTCGTTGACCCCGAGCGGGCGCCTTCACCTCGCGGACAGCGGAAGCCCTCGGGCCACCGCAACCGAGAGAGGCACTCACGACAAGCGGCGTCCGTCGAGAACCGCGCCTCGAAATCCAACAGCGTCTTCGGCTAGTCCTCCATGACGCACGATCCTACAGATAGCGTCTACTGGAGACAAGTGCAGAGCCAGGTCGGCGAAAACCGCTGCGTTTGCGTGTTGGGACCGACGGTCGCTGAAGAGCTGTTCGGCGACGAGAAGCCGTTAGGGAAGGAGGTCCGTGTGCGGGGGGGGGGTGCGGCTTGTGGTGGTCGGCATTCTCCAACGGCAAGGTCGCCTCATGGGCCAGGATCTGGACGCCTATGTCGAAGTCCCGATCAGTGTGGTCCTCAAGCGCTTGGAGGGGGGCGAGTGGCTCAGCACTATCGAGGCCAAGGCTGTCTCCCCGGACCGCGTTGAGGAAGCCGCCGACCAGATCTGGGCCACGCTCCGGCGGCGCCATGAACAGGTAACCGACTTCATCGTCGACACGCCGGCGAGCATTCTGAGCTCGGTCAACCGGATGCTCAACCTCTTCAGCTTGGTGCTGGGGGGCATCGGGGGCCTGGCCATGCTGGTAGCGGGCATCGGGATCATGAACATCATGCTCGTTTCAGTGACGGAGCGGACCCGCGAGATCGGCATCCGCAAGGCGGTTGGGGCCACCCAGCAGGCCATCATGCGGCAGTTCCTGACTGAGGCTGCGGCCCTCAGCGGGGGGCGGCGGGGTGGTGGGCGTCAGCTTTGGGTACGGGCTGGCCTGGATCGTCAGGCTGGTCATGAAGGAGAAGATGCTCACGGCCGTCCCGCTGTGGGCGGCAGTCTTGGCGTTTTCGGTCTCGGTCAGCATCGGCATCTTCTTCGGGTGGTACCCGGTCTGGCAGGCCGCCAAGCTGGACCCCATCGAGGCGCTGCGGACAGAGTGAGCTGTTTGTGCTACGCTACTCAGAGATGGCAGTGTGCACTGCCATCCATTCTGCCTGGGAAAGGAATCGTTCCATGCGCCTCTCTCGGTTCACCCTCTGCGTCTTGCTGACCGTCTGCGCGCCCTTCTTGGTCGGCTGCAACAAGTCGAAGCCAGCCGCGTCCGGCACCGGGCCGGGTCAGGAAGTGGACCTGCCCAAACTGCTGGTGAAGGGCAAGACGACGCTCGTTGACTTCTACAGCCCGTTCTGTCCGCCCTGTCGTGAGATCGCCCCGAAGCTTGAGGCACTTGACGCCAAGCGCGAGGACCTGGTGGTCGTCAAGGTCGACATCAACCGCCCGGGCGTTCAGGGAATCGACTGGGGGTCGCCGGCAGCGCGGCAGTTCAAGCTATCGAGCATTCCGCATTTCACGATCTACGACCCCGACGGCAAGCTGCAGGCGGAGGGAGACTCCGCGTACCAGCAGGTCTCTGAGTGGCTTCAGTGACCTCTCCGCAACAGCGACAGGCCGCTTGCCGGAACGCTGACAGGGCTTCCCGCCAGTCGTTGGGGATCAGTTGTTCCACGGTGTCATTCCACGACCTGTCCCTGCGGGAAGCGCTTGCCTGCGCGGCTGACTGCGGCTTCCGGTGGGTTGACCTCGACGTCCGGGAAGGCGGCCCTGTCGAGCCCGTCTCCGTGCGCGAGGACTACGAGACCCAGCACCTGCTGATCGGGTTTGGGGCCGCACAGGCGGGCATCGCGGTGTCATCGCTCTGCGTTCACGCCCCAAACCAAACGGAGGACGAGGCCCTGCGACTGGTCCGCTCGGCATGCAATCTCAGCAATGCGTTGGGCGTTGGCATTGTCACCTTCGCACCACCCGAACCAGACAGCCTCGGAGGGCTTCCCCAGTGGCTGGCAGCGGCGCGGGAGCGGGAAACGCAACTCCGTGTGCTGGCGTCGGGCGACCTCCTTGTGCAGCTCTTGGACCCCGGTCGCCCAGAGAGCATTGCCCTCAGCCTGAGTGACCTCTGCGCGGCTGCGCGGAACGGCGTTGACCTGGAAGCAGTGCTGCCGAGAGTCCACTGTCTGTACGTGGACGTTCGCTCGACCGACGAGGCGAGTGGAGAGTGGGCGCTGACCGACGAGGAGCGCCGGTTGCTGGCCGAACTGACTCGGGACTCGCCAGATTCGCGCGTTGTCCTCCGCTGCTGCCACGTTGCAGACCTCGACTGGCGCAAGCGCCTGCTGTCCCGCTCCCGGGAGGCGACGAGGGCGCTGCTTGCCTCGTGAAGCGCACCGCAACCGCCTGCCGCCGAGGTCGGCATTTCTTCTGGGAGAAGCAGGACTGGGCGAGTCCGTGGCGAATCCCTTGTACCTCGGAGGCGTCGAAGGCTCCGCGCGTTTCCCTTTTCCGGGTCCTGCTAAGGCGTAAGTGTAAGTGGAGGGTGATCGGGAGGCGAGGCGTTCGCGCTGGCCCCCCTGCCGCCGGGGGATTCTCCGCACACGCTCTACAAGAACTCAATGCCGGGAGTACGCGTTCCGCCCGCCGACGAGTCATAGGAACTCGCTGAGACTCGCGCAGGCCCGAACCTGGCCGTTGCCGGCGACTGGAGGTCTACATGAAAGCAGCAGTAGTTGAGAGCAAAGGCACGCTTGTCGTCAGGGACGTGCCCAACCCGCGCCTTGAGGAGTACACCGCCCTGGTGCGGATCATCGCATGCTCGATCTGCAACGGTACTGATCACAAGCTAATGACGGGGAAGTTCCCCGGTCTCTTGGATGCCATCTACCCGACGATCTTGGGACACGAAAGTGTGGGCACGGTCATCAAGTGCGGGAAGAAGGTCCGCAACTACCAGGCTGGCGACGTGGTCTTGCGCCCACAGGCCCACGTTGACGGGATCAACTCTCACTGGGGCGGGCTGGCGCAGTTTGGCGTAGTGGTGGACTCTAGGGCCGCCGAAGAGGACGGCGTTGCGGTTGCCAACGCAGGGATCGGTCCGAAGCAGCAGGTTGTCCCACCTGACATCGATCCCCTCTACGCGACCCAACTCATCACCTACAAAGAGATTTGGTCATACCTGAAGAAGCTGGACGTCCAGCCGACGGACCGGGTGATCATCTTGGGTACCGGCCCGGTTGGGCTCACGTTCTTGAACTTCGTGAAGAACGTGATCAAGTCGTATGAGGTCTACATCGTGGGTCGCCGCGAACTGGGGATGAAGCAGGCTCGGATCTGGGGCGCTGATCGCCGTGTTGACACGCGCAGGCAGCTCATGGATCAAGGCCCGACGGAGGGCTTCTTCCAGGTCGTCATCGACTGCGCAGGCACCGAGGAGATGAACCGCTTCGGCATTTCGTCCCTGCACTGGGAGACCGCAAAGTACGCCCCCTACGCACTCTGGGACACCGACGCGCCGGCCATCGAGGAACTGCGCACCGATCCCCGAGTGGTGGAGTTCGGTCCGAGCGAGGAAGACGTCCACGAAGAGGTCCTCCAAATGGTGCGCGACGATATCCTCGATCTGTCTGCGCTGATCACGCACGTCTTTCCGTTGGACCGGATCCAGGAAGGCTTCGATCTCCTCGAAGCAAGGGAAGCGCACAAGGTGATTATCACCCCTAACTGAGGGCGCCGCCCCCCACAAGCGAGAACGCTGCTGTGAACGACGAGAGGTGCCCGCTCCTCGCTGCCCGGTCATTGGTCAAGGAGTTCGGGGGCAAGCGGGTGCTCAACGACGTCTGCTTCGACCTCTTCCCCGGGGAGATCGTCGGTCTGCTCGGCCCCAATGGCGCCGGCAAGACGACCACACTGCGCCTGCTTGTCGATCTACTCCGACCCGACGAAGGCACCCTCCAGTTCGCAGGCGCTACGGCGGACCGGTCAGCCATGGACCGGATCGGCTATCTGCCTGAAGAGCGCGGTCTCTACAAGCGGCTCACCGTCGCGCGCGTCATATCCTACTTCGCCGCGCTAAAGGGCGTGTCCAGACCGGTGGCTGAGGCCCGTGCGGAGGCATTGTTAACGGAGCTAGGGTTGGGCGGACACCTCACCACCAAGTGTGAGGCGCTGTCCAAGGGGATGCAGCAGAAGGTGCAACTGGTCGGCGCGCTCATCCACGATCCCGAGGTGGTCTTGCTCGACGAGCCTTTCAGCGGGCTCGACCCAGTCAGCACCCAGCAGGTTCGGGAACAGATTCGACAGCTTCGAGAGACCGGCAAGGCCGTGCTGCTTTCCACCCATCTGATGGGCGAGGCCGAAACCCTCTGTGATCGTGTTCTCATGATCAGCGGCGGCGAGCTGGTCTTGGAGGGTGCGGTGCAGTCGCTCAAGGAGCGACGGGCCGACGGCCGGACGTGGACAGTTGAATGCGACACCGACTTGACCGCCTGCCCGTTGGTCCAATCAGCCGAGCGGACCCGAGGCGGCCGCGTGCAGGTGGTGGTCCTGAACCCCGACGTTGTGTCCGCGGACCTGCTGCGCTGGCTGGCAGACCACCGGGTTGAAGTGCAGGGCGTCGCCAAGCAGATTCCTTCGTTAGAGGAGGTGTTTCTGCGCGCGGTTGCGTCGTGAACGGCCTTGGACCGCAGGTCAAGGACCGCCGCGACCCGAGGGACGCACCCCTTAACGGCTGACCGCTGACTGCCATGTCCCGTTCCCTCGTCATTGCCAAGCACGAATACCTTACGAGCATCACGCGGTGGGAGTTCATTCTGCTGACGCTCGGGTTGCCGCTGCTGGGGTTGGTCGTCGCGGCAACAGCCGCCCTCCCAGCGTTGCTGATGGCGCGCACGGTGCCGACGCACCTGACGGTGGGGGTTGTGGACGAGACCGGGCTCTTCGACTTCCCGAAGGAGGTCGCCGGGAAGAAGCTACCGGGCGCCGCCGGGCGGTTGGCGCCACCGCAGACGGGGTACACACTCCGCCGCTATGCCACTCGGGAGACCGCCGTCGCCGGATTGCGCGGCAAGGCAGTGTCGGCGTATCTCGTCATCCCCAAAGACTATGTCACTAGCGGCGAGGTCCTGACCGAGTCCGCGCTGGAGACCGGGCTGTTCTCGGACCAGTCGCTGCCGCCCTTGCGCGGCACGTTGGTTCGCGGCCTGCTCAAGGACCGGGCCGAGCAAGCGATCGTTGACCGAGTCCTGGACCCGGTCAACATTCGCCGCGTAACGACCGGCCCCGGCAAGCCGAAGCGGCGTGGCCCGCTGGCAGATATGGGTCGGTTCCTGGTCCCGTACGGATTTACGGTCCTGATGATGATGTCGATCTTCGGCGCCTCCGGGTACCTGCTCCGTGGCATCTCGGACGAGAAGGAAGGCCGCATCATCGAGATCGTCCTCTCGTCTGTGACCGCGCAGGACCTGTTTCTCGGCAAGCTGCTCGGGCTGAGCGCCGTCGGTCTGACGCAGGTATTCGTCTGGCTCGCCATGGGGATCGTGCCGGCCGCCGCAATGCTCCCATTCGTGGACCTCCCCGCCGCCGCGATCTTTTTCGCTCCACTGTTCTTCCTGTTGGGCTTCCTGCTCTACGGGACACTCATCGCAGGCATCGGCGCCCTGGGCGGGTCGTGGCGGGAGAGCCAGCAGTTGAGCGGCGGCGTGTCGATGCTGGTGATCCTGCCGGTGATGTTCTTCCCCGTGCTGTTGGAGGCGCCCAACGGTGGGCTCGCCGTCGCTCTGTCGTTGTTCCCCTTCAGCGCGCCCATCGTCATGATGATCCGTCTCTCGGCTGCTCCGGTGCCTTGGCGGCAGGTCCTCCTGTCCGTCGCTCTCCTGAGCGGCTGCGTGTGGGTCGCCATTCGCCTGTCCGTCCGGCTGTTTCGCACGGCGATGCTGATGTACGGTAAGCGCCCCTCGGTGCGGGAGGCGTTGCGGTGGCTGCGGGCGGGGTGAGGGGCGTTGGCTGGAAGGACGCTACGAACGACAGGTGAGGGGGGCGGAGGGGAATGCGTTGCTCAGCGGGTGGTTAGGGGCTACAATCCATTTCCGTGCAGGGCGCGACCCGCTTGCGCCAGCGGAGAGACACCAAGTGGCTGAGTCTGGTCTGGATCAGGAAGCGCACGCCGCGCAGGCAGCGGCACTGGCTGACTGGTTGGCCGGACGGATCGCCAATGAGTACTACGACAAGGTCCCCGAGCGCCAGATCTCGGATACGGCGGTTCAGCGCGTCCTCCAGAGCAAGGTCTCCGGCGTAGGGCGCTATCGCCACACCCGGGACCAGCCCCGCTACGAGTTCTGGCACCCCGAGTCAGAGATCCTCGTGGTGTGGCAGCCCGCGGAGCAGACCCTCCACAGCCAGATCAAGACGTGCTTTCGTCGGGCGCGCATCGAGCCGTACATGCTAAGGCAGGAAGCCGCCGCATGCCTGCGCGCGCCCGGAAAGCGAGACCAGCGACTATGACCCTTGCAGAACAACGCACCCTCTTGTTGGCATGGCAGGAGTACGAGGCGATGGTCGGTCGGATACTGCCGACCTTTGCCGCCCGCGGGCTGCGGGATCTCGGCGACGATCTGGACCACATGCTCATCTGCCGCAGCGAAGTCGAAGAGGTCTTGGACAAGTACCCCGATGCGCCGGAACTCCTCGGCTATCGCGCCAACTTGGCCGGGCTGGACGCGGAGCTGTTGCTCAGGCGGACGGAGGTAGTGGAGCGCCTTACGGAAGAGCACTTGGCTCGGCACCGCCAACGGAACGGTATCCCCCACTCGCATTGGTGGTGCTACCTCGACGAACTCGACAGAGAACCGCGGCCCGGCTCCGGCTCTGGAATGAACACCCGCCGGAGCGAACCGGGGGGCCTCACAGTTCAGTCATGACAGGGAGTGCAGCTTCTCTCGCAGCCCATGGACGTCGACCGATTTCTGAACGCCATCCAGTATGATCGGGACTATCGCAGGCAGATCGTCCATGTGCATCGGATTCCGCAGAAGGAGGCGGAGTTCGGGACACTGAGGGACCCGCTGCATCCACTCGTGCAAGTGGCGTTGGAGGCGCAGGGGATCGAGCGGCTCTATGTGCACCAAGTCGAGGCGGTCGAGGCGATCCGGCGGGGAGAGCAGGTGGTGGTGGTCACCCCCACGGCAAGCGGGAAGACGCTCTGCTACCATCTGCCCATCCTCGAGCGCGTGGCGCAGGACAGCCGGCTGAAGGCGTTCTTCCTGTACCCGACCAAGGCGCTGGCTCAGGATCAGTTGCGAGGGTTGCTGCGGTTCAAGGAGCTGAGCCCGAACCTCGCGTTCGGGGCGGGCACGTACGACGGTGACACGCCGACGGCGACGCGGACGAAGCTGCGGGACAAGGCGAACTTCATCCTCACCAACCCCGACATGCTGCACTCCGGGATCTTGCCCAACCACGCGCGGTGGGGTGAGTTCTTCACCAACCTCAAGTACGTCGTGATCGACGAAGTGCACACGTACCGGGGAGTTTTCGGGTCAAATGTGAGCAATGTGCTCCGGCGGCTGAACCGCATTTGCGCACACTACGGCTCAAAGCCCCAGTTCGTCTGTTCCTCAGCCACAATTGCTAACCCGGTGGAGTTGGCCGAGGGGCTCACCGGGCAGATGATGACGCTGGTCGATCACGATGGCTCGCCCCGGGGGGCGAAAGCGTTCGTCCTCTGGAACCCGCCGCTGATCGAGGACGAGAGCATGGAGCGCCGCAGCCCGAACGTCGAGGCGGAGCAACTGATGGTGTCGCTGGTGCGTGACGGAATCCAGACGATCACCTTTGTCCGGGCGCGGGTGCTTGCGGAGCTGATCTACCGCTACTGCCTGGAGCACCTGCAGCGACACGGGCCGCGGCTGGCCAACGCGATCCGCGCGTACCGTGCCGGCTACCTGGCCGAAGACCGGCGCAAGATCGAGCGGCAGCTTTTCTCCGGCGAACTGCTGGGTGTTGTCACGACCAGCGCTCTGGAACTGGGAATCGACATCGGCAGCCTCGACGCGTGTCTACTGGTCGGCTACCCCGGCACCGTTGCCAGCACTTGGCAGCGCGCCGGCCGGGTGGGCAGGGGAGAGGAGGAGGCGCTGGTCGTCCTCATCGCCCACAACAACCCCATCGACCAGTACCTGGTGCAGCACCCGACGTACTTCTTCGGGCAGACCCACGAGAACGCAATCATCGACGCCGACAACCCGCACATCATGGTCGGTCATCTCCGGTGCGCTGCGTCGGAGTTGCCTGTCGAGAGGGACGACCTGAAGACGTTCGGGGAGTACGCGCCTGCGGTCATCGAGATCCTGGAAGACGACCGGCAGGTGGCTCGGCAAGGTGAGCGGTGGGTCTGGACGCGCCGCGGCGGGTATCCGGCCGGCGACATCAACCTGCGCAACATGGGCGACAACACGTACACAATTGTGGACGAGACGCAAGGCAATCAAGTCATCGGCAGCGTGGATGAGATCAGCGCATTCACGCAGTTGCACACCGAAGCCGTTTACCTGCACAACGCCGAGACCTACTTCGTGAACCGGCTGGACCTGACGCAACGAGTGGCGTACGTGCAGAAGGCCGACGTGGACTACTACACCCAGGCGGTCACCGAGCCGAACATCCGTATCGACGAGACAGAACTTGAGCGGGACTGGCGCCTGAGCAAGCTGGGCTTCGGGCAGGTGACGGTGACCGAAACGGTCCTCATGTTCCGGAAGATCAAGTTCCACAGCCTGGACAGCATCGGGTTCGGCAACCTGGACCTACCGCCGATTGAGTTGGAGACGACAGCGCTCTGGATCATCCCGCCACTCAAGACGCTCAACCGTGTCCGCGACTTCAAGCGAATCCCGGCGGAGGGAATGCTGGGGATCGCCAACGTTGCCTCGCTGGTGGTGGGGCTGTATGTGCTGTGCGACTCGGGCGACCTGGGTTCCGTGGTCGACTCGTCCAACACCGGGTCGCCGACCCTCTTCATTTACGACAAGTACCCCGGCGGGTTGGGCTTCGCACAGAAGGCGACCGATCTCGTCGAGGAGATCATGGCGGCGTCGCTGGAGCTGATCAGTGAGTGCCAGTGCGAAGACGGCTGCCCGTCATGCGTCGGTCTGGCTCACCGGACCTACACCTACCACGATGCCGATGCCGAACAGCGAGAGCGCATCCCCGACAAGGAAGCAGCGCTGATCATCTTGCACGAGATGCTGGAGCGCGAACCGTATGTGCCAAAGCCACTGAAGGAGTCGGCGGCCGAGGCGGCGCCTGGAACGGTTGCCGAGGTACCGCCCCCGGTGAAGCGCCTGCCGGAAAACGTCGAGCTGAAGCTGCGGAAGCGCCTGCAGGGGATGAAGGCGAAACGGTAAGCCGGGGCGCTCGCACCACGCAGACTCCGAGCACATGGAAAAACCACCGGGAGGGAGAGTAGACCATGGTGGAGCTGGAGCCAATTCGGAATCCGGAATCAGCAATCCAAGACGCCTCCAGGCGCGTGTGCGTTGTCGGCTCCGCCAACACCGACATGGTGGTGAAGTGCCCGCACCTGCCAGCTCCGGGTGAGACGGTACTCGGCGGCCGGTTCGTGACGGCGCCCGGCGGCAAGGGCGCGAACCAGGCTGTGGCTGCCGCGCGCTGCGGCGCAGAGGTCACCTTCGTCGCGTGTCTGGGCGACGACGCGCTCGGCGATCAGGCGCTGGAGCACTACCGCGCGGAAGGGATCGACGTGTCCTGGATCCGGCGCGTCGCGGGAACACCGTCCGGCGTGGCCCTGATCTTCGTGGATGATGGCGGGGAGAACGAAATTGTCGTGGTCTCCGGTGCCAACGGGCTGCTAACGCCGGCGGACGTGGAGGCAGCTTCGGCGGCCATTGCGGCTGCGGACGTTCTGCTCGTTCAGTTGGAGACGCCCCTCGAGACGATCTTCTGTGCGCTGCGCATTGCGCGGGAGCACGGCGTGACGACCATTCTGGACCCCGCACCCGCCCAGTCGCTGAGCGGCGACCTGTTGCGACTGACCGACCTCGCGATACCGAATGAGCACGAGTTGAGCGTGCTGACGGGCAGGGACGTGCAGTCGCCAGGCGACGAGCTGGCCGCTGCCGAGCGACTGCTGGTGAGTGGCGTCGGCGGCGTGATCGTCACGCTGGGCGGCCGCGGCGCCCTCGTCGTCACTCGCAACGGCTCGGAACGACTGGCCGGCGTTCCTGTCGAAGCAGTGGACGCAACGGCAGCGGGCGACGCCTTCGCCGGTGGATTGGCCGCCGGACTTGCGGGAGGCGGCAGTCTGAAGGACGCGCTTCGCTTCGCAACGGCAACCTCGGCGTTGTCGGTGACCAAACTCGGCGCGCAACCCTCACTTCCGACGCAGAGCGAGGTGGAGCGTTTTCTGGGGCGGCAGTAGCGTTGCTGTCTCCACCTGGAACGCGTTTGCCCCTGCCGGACGAGCCGGACAGGAGTCCCTCGACCTCTTAGCCCGACGGGGTGGCGAACCGACGAAAGGTTTCAACCATGAAGACGCGCAGTACAACCATCCTTGCCGTTCGGCGCAACGGCGTGACGGCAATGGCCGGCGATGGACAGGTGACCATCGGTTCAACCGTCGTCAAAGCGAAAGCGACGAAGATCCGAACGCTGCAGGAAGGGAGGGTGCTGGTCGGCATCGCGGGCTCCGCCGCCGACGCGTTGGCGCTCTTCCAGCGATTCGAGTCGAAGCTGGAAGAGTTCAACGGCAACCTCCGACGGGCGGCTGTCGAGCTGGCAAAGGACTGGCGGACAGAGCGGGCCTTGCGCCGGCTCGAGGCGATGATGGTGGCCGCCGACGTTGAGTCGCTTCTGCTGGTCTCGGGGACCGGCGACTTGGTGGAGCCGGATGAGGGAATCGTGTCCATCGGTTCCGGCGAGGGATTCGCTCGGGCCGCTGCCACTGCGCTGATGCGTCACACGGACCTGAGCGCCAAGGAGATCGCCCGAGAGGCGTTGTTGATCGCCTCGTCCATCTGTATCTACACCAACGACCACATCGCCGTGGAGTCGGTGGGCGCTTGAGGAGTGCCCTCGAGGAAGCGACGGAGACGAAGTGCACGAGGAGTTAGGCCCGGATGAGCGATTTGACGCCAAGACAGATTGTTGGAGAACTGAGCAAGTACGTGGTGGGCCAGGACAAAGCCAAACGGGCGGTGGCAATCGCGCTCCGCAACCGGTATCGCCGGCAGCGGCTTGAGGAGGAGATGCGCGAAGAGGTCATTCCGAAGAACATCCTGATGATCGGGCCCACCGGCGTCGGGAAGACCGAGATCGCCCGTCGCCTGGCGGGCCTGGCGAACGCGCCGATGGTCAAGGTGGAAGCCACCAAATTCACCGAGGTCGGGTATGTCGGTCGGGATGTCGACTCGATGGTCCGCGACCTCATGGAAGTGGGTCTCCAAATCGTCGAGGCGGAGAAGTACGAAGAGGTCCAGGAGGAAGCGAAGAAGCGGGCGGAAGAGCGTCTTCTCGAGCTGCTCGTCCAGGCGCCGGAGCCGCGCCGCCGGCCGCGCTCGCCGCTGGGACTGATCATGTCCCAGCCGGAAGAGGACGAGACCGAAGAGAGCGAACTGGAGAGCGAGACGTATCGCCTGCAGATGGACACCACGTTGCGCCTGCGCGAGAACTTCCGCAAGCGACTGGAGGCCGGTGACCTCAAAGACCGAGAGGTCGAGGTCGAAGTGGACGACAACAAGGTGGCCTTTGCTCGGATTTTCTCGGGGCAGGGGTTGGAGGAGATGGGCTTCGACGTCGGCGGGATGCTCGGCCCGATGATGGGGCAGCGACAGAAGAAGAAGCGCAAAGTCTCGGTAGCGGAAGCGCGGCGGATCCTCACGAAAGAGGAAGCCTACAACCTCATGGACCGGGAGCAGGTGACCCGCGAGGCAGTCGAGCGCGTGGAGGAGAACGGGCTCATCTTCATCGACGAGATCGACAAAGTCGCCGGGCGCGAAGCGGGGGGGCACGGCCCCGACGTGTCGCGCGAAGGCGTCCAGCGTGATATCCTGCCAATCATCGAGGGCTCCACGGTGGTCACCAAACACGGCCCGGTGCGCACGCACCACATCCTGTTCATCGCCGCGGGAGCGTTCCACACCACCAAACCCTCCGACTTGATCCCCGAACTGCAGGGGCGCATGCCCATCCGGGTCGAGTTGGACAAGCTCTCGGAAGACGACTTCCGCCGGATCCTGGTCGAGCCCAAGAACGCGCTGGTGCGCCAGTACGCGGCACTGCTCGAGGTCGAGGGCATCGACCTGTCGTTCGCTGACGACGGAGTCGCCATGCTTGCTGAATACGCGCGCATCGTGAATGATGCCACGGAGAACATCGGTGCCCGTCGGCTTCACACCATCATGGAACGGGTGCTGGAGGACCTTTCTTTTGACGCGCCCGACCGGGAAGAGAAGCGAGTGGTCGTGGATGCGGCCTACGTCAAGGAACGGTTGGCGGATCTGGTGGAGGACATCGACGTGAGCCGGTACATTCTCTAGTATTGACTCTCCGCGCACCCGACCTGAACGGGGGCGGCTCGCAGCGCCCGGGACGCAGTCGTGGCTCGCTCCAGGAATTCGGCTACCTGGCTCTGCACTTGTCTCCAGTAGACGCTATCTGTAGGATCGTGCGTCATGGAGGACTAGCCGAAGACGCTGCTGGATTTCGAGGCGCGGTTCTCGACGGACGCCGCTTGTCGTGAGTGCCTCTCTCGGTTGCGGTGGCCCGAGGGCTTCCGCTGTCCGCGAGGTGAAGGCGCCCGCTCGGGGTCAACGAACCGCGGGCTGCCTCACTGTCTCCACTGCGACGTTCAGACCTCCGTGATCGCGGGC
>Ga0210051_1000497_pt1 | contig 36843 bp, 29 predicted proteins | sample CryGey092014_all_FD_185464 | JGI IMG/M metagenome (GOLD analysis project Ga0210051, IMG submission 185464) | Groundwater microbial communities from aquifer - Crystal Geyser CG23_combo_of_CG06-09_8/20/14_all (SPAdes) (version 2) | ecosystem: Environmental > Aquatic > Deep subsurface > Groundwater...
CCTGCGCCGCCAGAATGAGGTCGCCGGGATTGCCCTTACTGTCAACTATCTGCGACACGCCGTCCAGCAGGCTGTACTCCGTGTGCACGTGTAAATGAACAAAATCTCTCATGGCTTTGTATATATACGAAATGTCCCGTTTAATTACCAGATTTTCCCGGCCCAAAAACGCAAAACACGCAACTTCTTATCAAATTTTTCCAAATGTCAAAATGTCAAGGTCCGTGGAGAATATCTACTCCATTTGTAATCAAGCAAATTTTCGCTGCTTCTTGGTTTTCTAAACACAAACAGATGCTCGTGCATAATCAGCAAAATATTATACTTGTCTGTTTGCTTTTCCCAGTATGGGCTGGACTTACAATTATGCTGGGCTTTAATAATGTCCTCTCTGAGAATAAACCCCGCCTTGAGAAATCTCTGCATAACATAATACGCTAACGGAATCTGATGACACCGTTTCCTCGTATCGCCAATCAATATTGCGCAATAGGCGTTTTCTTTCAGCGCCTCATATAACTTTGCCGCTCCTTGTTCAAGTTCGTCACAAAACTTTTCAACATTGCTGATATTGGAAAGATCTCCGTCAATTTTTCCGTCAGAATACCTGATGATATTTAAATACGGGGGATGCGTTATTATCAAATCTATTGATTGCTTAGGAATCCCCGCCAAAGACCTGATATCCCCGACTCTTAAACTATAAGATGACTTCGGCGTATTATCCGGTACTTTGAAATGCATCATTTTTCTGGAAAGTTTTACATTAGCGGGATTGATATCTCTTCCTATAAAATTCCTGCCGAGCAAGCGGCATTCTATTCCGGTCGTGCCGCCGCCTACCATTGGATCTAAAACCAGATCGCCGACTTTTGAGTATCTGGTAATGATATTTCTGGGTATCTGGGGAGCGAAATTTCCACGGAATTGCGCATTGTGCGTGGCCCACTTGCCTCTTTCAGGGAAAGACCAAACTGATGTTATTTGTTTTTTGAATTCCATTAGTCATCAATAATCTTAAATTTTTTGGAATTTACCAACTTAATACTGTTATAATCTTTGGGATCTTGAAACTCAAAGTTCCATAGATAATATTCATTCCCTCTTTTTTCAAAAAACACGGTCATCACCTTTTTATTAGCATAATGTGACCATTGCCTAAAAGGATAATATAACTGACGAATAATGGTATTATTTGTCTTACTATTTTTAGCTTCAATTAATACTATCTGATTTCTTCCTTCATATCCAGCGTCCACTTCTGTTTGAACACTTTCTACATTAATTTTTTGACTACCCACCTTAAAAGAAAATTTTGGCGTATATTTTCTACCTCTTATAGTCAAAACCAGGGAATCATCTTTCATAAATGTGCGAATCAAACTGGATGCATACGCAAAATCCAAATGCTGCATTTCAGAATCTCCAATTTTGGAAGTATCCAAGACAAAATCCAGTTTAGACCTATATACCTTAACAGCGCCGGTAATATTCGGGATATCTATGTATCCTTCGCCTTTAACGATAACATAAATACCATTTTTAATAGGCAATAAAAAAAGCCCATTATCTATAAATATTTGTGGCCTCTTATCTCCAGAATCTTGTTTACATAGTATTCGGACTTCTCGCTCATTTGTAGAGTTAAAATGCGAGGTTGCCTCTTTTATTTGCTTAGCAGTAATAACAAAGGGTCTTTGTACAAAATTATGACTTGCTATATTGTACTTATCAAATATCGCTTTCCACGGCTTACTATTCATAGAGAACTCCTTACATTCACTTACTGATAGTTGTTAATTATTAATTCCTTGATTTGCCCACGCTTAGCTCCATTACAATTAATCATGCGGCTTGCTAATACCCGTTTAATATTAAATCCCCTGTATATCCTGTCAAAAAAATTATCTTCCGCATTTTCATTTGTGGGGTCAGAGTTACTGAGTAAAACAAAAGCCCCCTTGTCCGCAAGTTCCTTGCTGAGTTTTGCCAAACTGACTTGCTCCTCGTCGTAAAAACCGTCTTTCGTATAAGCGGTAAAACATGAGGTGTTATTAATCGGCCGGTATGGCGGATCAAAATACACGAGTGAGCCCATTCCCACGAAATCTCTGCATTTTGAATAATCCGCGCAAACAATATGAGTTTTAGCCAGCGCCTTGCTCACATTCCTGAGATTGCCGCTGTCACAAATCATGGGATTCTTATATTTACCGGCAGGCACATTAAACTCTCCTTTGCTGTTTATGCGAAACAAGCCGTTAAAACAAGTTTTATTGAGCATTATCAGATAACTTGCCCTCTTGATCCATGCACTGGAAAATTGACGGTAATTGATTGTACCCATTTGGCTATTATACTCATCCCGAATGTGATAATACTGCTTCTGGCGGTCAATTCTATTTTTTCGTAAATAATCTTCCTGTAGTTTCTCCAGCGCCGCTATCAGTTTTTCAGGCTCTTTTTTAATGACTTTATATGTCAGAATTAAATCCTGATTATTGTCAATCAAATACGCCTTCCTGATTTTGTATTTCTTTTGCAGATAAAAAAATAATGCTCCGCCGCCGACAAAAGGCTCAATATAGCACTCAATTACCCCTGTCTTTCTGGTTTTGTCCGGCAGGCGCTTTTCCAATTCATTCAGAAGCTGTGTTTTCCCGCCGACCCATTTCAGAAATGGCCTTGCGATATTTTCTTTGTCATTCATCTTGGTTTATTCTACCAAATTTTGGGCTATCAAAGAAGTGCAGATTTTGAAAAACCTTTCGTTGCCCCAAAAGTCAATAAGCCCGCGCACCGAAGCTGCGGCGCAGGCAAGCCCGACAAATATCGGGACAGGTCCGAATGGATGCTCCAAGGGAGTCCTTTGGACCTTCGGCAAATGCCCATCCCACCATCATCAATCAATCGGGACTGGAAAGTCCCTCCTACAAACACAGAAATGATGTGCGGATAGAGGGCAGTATTGAAAACTCAGGGCTTTGGGGATTGGTGGTTTTACAGTTTTTGGAGGGCTTTTTTGAGTTCGGCTGTGCCCGTGGTGAGGGCAAAGCGTATGAAACCCTCGCCGTGAGAGCCGAAACCCAGCCCCGGCGTGGCCACGATGTTTTTGTCCTTGAGAAGATGCGCGGCATATTTTATGGAAGAGCTGTAGCCTTTGGGCAGTCTGACCCAGACATAAAAAGCCGAATCAGCGTGTATGCCCTCAAAGCCTTTTTTCTTCAGGCCCGCGACAAAAAGGTCACGGCGCGCGGCAAACTGTTTGCGGAGACGATCCGTGTATCCGGCTTCCTTCTCCAGAGCGTGAGCTCCGCCTTCCTGAATGGCTCCCCACACGCCCGAATCAATGTTCGTCTTGAGTTTCAGAAGAGCGCCGATGAGACTTGCCGAGCCGCAGGCCCAGCCCAGCCTGAAACCCGTCATGCAGAAAGTCTTTGAAAAAGAATGGAATTCCACCGTCACTTCCTTAGCCCCTTTTATCTGGAGAACGCTCATGGGTTTTTTTCCAAAAAATATTTCCGAGTAAGCGTTATCGTAGGCGAGGATGAGCCCGTGCTTCCGGCAGAAGCGCACCGCGTCTTCCAGAAAACTTTTCGGAGCGAGCGCCGTCGTCGGATTGTTCGGATAATTGAGATACATTATCTTCGCCCTCTTTCTGACAGCGGCGGGAATTTCTTGAAGTGCCGGCAGAAAGCCGTTTTTTTCAAGCAGAGGCATCTCATAAAAATCCGCTCCCGCGAACAGAGCCGCGGCCCTGTAGCCCGGATAACCCGGCGAGGGTATAAGCACACAGTCCCCGGGGCCGGCCAGAGCCATGGGGAAATGCACGAGCCCTTCTTTTGAACCTATCAGCGGAAGTATCTCACTGTCCGCGTCAAGCCCGACGGCAAAACGCTTCTTCATCCACTTCTTGATGGCCGCGCGCAGTGAGGCCTTGCCCGCGTCAAGGGCGTATTTCTGGTTTGACTTCACAGCGCTAGCCTCAAATATCTTTTTCAAAACCGCCTTCGGCGAGGGAATGTCCGGGTCGCCTATGCTGAGATCTATGAACGGCACGCCTTTCTTCGCAAGCTCCCTCTTCGCCCTGTCTATCTCGGCGAAAAGATAGGGCGGCAGTTTTTGGAGTCTCCCCGCCAGTTTAAAATCAGCTTTCATATTACCCTCGTCGATTCATTGAGCTCGCCTTGAAATATCAGCGAAGCCCCGCCCTCGAGCCAGACATTTTTCAGAACGGCTTTTTCCCTCTCAAAATAAACGCTCAGCCTCTCTCCGCTCCTCACAAGCACATCTATTCTGCCCTTATTTTTCGCCGCTCCAGCGCTGAAGCGCTCAAGAGATATGACGGCCGAGGCAACCGAGCCTGTGCCGCAGGCCAGCGTCTCACCCTCGACGCCCCTCTCATAAGTCCTGACGGCTATACGGTTTCCGCCGAGATGCTGCACGAAATCAACATTCGTCCCCGCGGGCGCGAAATGTTTGTGATAGCGTATGGCGCGGGCGGTTTTTACAAGATCCGCCTTCTCAATATCAGACACCGCGATCACGGCGTGAGGCACTCCCGTGTTGACAAAGTCAGCCCTGACGCGCTCAGCCGCGGCGTCCAGCATTATTCCCATCTCCATATTCGCAGGCGGGGTCATTTTGATCCTTATCCTGTCTTTGACGCGCTGAGCTTCTATCATCCCGGCCTTTGTCTCAAAATGGAGCAGACGCTTTCCGCTTTTTTTGATGAAGAACCAGAGCGCCGAGCAGCGGGCGCCGTTGCCGCACATCCCGGCCTCAGTTCCGTCGGGATTGAAAATCCTCATCCTGAAATCAGCTTTACGGGCTTTCTCTATTACGAGCAGCCCGTCGGCGCCGATCCCGGTTTTTCGCTCGCAATACCTGACGGCGAATCTCCTGAGATACGCCGGGGTCAGAGCCGTCCTGAGCGAATCTATGAGTATAAAATCATTGCCTGAGGCGCTGAGTTTATAAAAATTTCTTAGGCTCAAAACGGCTCCGTCCGGAAATCAGAGTATGGAAAGACAGCTGTCCAGCTCAAACTGCGTCACCTGCTGTCTGTAATTGTCCCACTCTATCTTCTTGTTCTCTATGAGCTTGTTGAACACATGATCGCCCAGGGCCGTCCTCACGAGCTCCGATTTTTCCGTCGCCTCTATCGCCTCTATGAGACTGCCCGGCAATGTCTTGATGCCCATTTTATCCCTCTCCGCGTCAGTCAGATGAAAGACATCCAGCTCAACGGGATTGGGCATTTCCAGCTTATTTTTAATTCCGTCAAGGCCCGCGGCCAGCATCACGCTGAAGGCGAGATAGGGATTACATGCCGGATCCGGAAAACGGACCTCTATGCGCGTTGCGTTCTCCTGTCCGGGTTTGTACATCGGCACCCTGACGAGCGCGGAGCGGTTGCGCCTTCCCCAGACGATATAAACGGGCGCCTCATAACCTGGCACCAGCCTCTTATAGGAATTCGTCCACTGATTCGTGACAAGGCATATCTCGCGCGCGTGCTTCATAACGCCCGCTATGTAATGCCTCGCGTCGGAGGAGAGATTGAACTCGTCGCTTTTATCAAAAAAAGCGTTTTTGCCCTTCAAAAACAGCGACTGATGCACATGCATCCCCGAACCGTTCTCACCGAAGATCGGCTTGGGCATGAAAGAGGCGTAGAGGCCGTTGTTCCACGCCACCGACTTGACGGCGACTTTGTATGTGATAACATTGTCCGCCATACCCAGCGCCTCCGCGTAACGCAGGTCTATCTCGTGCTGGGACGGAGCCACCTCGTGATGCGAATATTCAACGACGACGCCCATATCTTCCAGAGCCATTATCGTCTCGCGTCTCAGGTCATGCGCCGTGTCCAGCGGCAGATAATCAAAATACCCGCCCTTGTCCATTATTTCGGGCCTGCTGTCGCTCTTGAAGTAAAAATACTCCAGCTCCGGTCCCACATTAAAAATGTCATAGCCCATGGCCTGCATCGCGGCGAGGTTTCTCTTGAGTGTGTGCCTCGTGTCGCCGTCATAAGGTTTGTCGTCGGGAGTATAGAGGTCGCAGAACATCCTCGCGACGCTGTCCTCTTTCGGACGCCACGGCAGTATCTCAAATGTGGCCGGGTCGGGCTTCGCTATGAGATCGCTCTCGTAGATTCTCGCGAAACCCTCAATGGAAGAGCCGTCAAAACCCATACCGTCGGCAAAGGCCTTGGTCAGCTCATTGGCAGTTATGGTGAAAGACTTCACCGCTCCCAGAACATCCACGAACCAGATCTTGATAAACCGGACATTCTTCTCCTTCACTATCTTCAAAACATCTTCCGCTGTCGCTTTCTTTTTCATTTTTTCTCCCCGCCTGCCGTTAGGCAGGCTCAAATCCCATTTTGGTATTATAAATAAGTTTCCTCATTTAATCCATACCAAATTCAAACAGAGAACTTCGTTGTTCCTGAATTACCAACTGACTTTGTTTTGAGGGAAAAGGGGACGTCCTTAAGAAAAGGGGACGTCCTTAATAAATTGGGGTCAATTTGGGGACGGCGCTTTACCTGCCTGCAGGCAGGCGGGCAATAAGACATTTTTATTTTGACCGACCTTCGATGATTCCCCCTTCCAATCGCATTGTCTTGATTTAATATTATGACAATTCGCGCACAAACAGGCGAAAGCGGATTTATTGTTTCTTTTGCCCTCAACATGATCTAAATGCTCAAGCTGCTTTTTGGCCAAACTAATTGCCTCGGAAAAAAGAGGGCATATTCCCTTTTCTTAATTTGAAATCTTTGCCTAAAATTCCCAAGGCGACAAAATAGAAAAAGCTCGGAATTTTTGGTTCCTAAACTTTTAATTTTTCCTGACTAAATCGCGCGGTAATTCAGTCAGACGGGGTCCATTGCCCGGCTCAATATACCTCATCATGTGTTCCAATCTCAAGCAGGAGAATATCATCTTCTTTTTGCTTTTCTCTCTTGATAAAGTCAAAAATTATTCTCAAGCCATATCCGACACTACATGCCCACGAACCCGATAATTTCCCTTTGAGTTTATGAGTTTCCAACTGCGAGGCAAAAGGGTCCTTGACCAAAACTCTCAGAGTTTCTTCAACTTCCCTGTTTAATGTTGGATGTTTTTTGATATTTCGCCTAAATGCCCTCACAAATGTTTACCCCAAACGAGTTTTCTCATTTAGAAAGTTCTCTCATCAAATCATCCACATTGCCTCTTTTTATTTCGCCCCGCGAATATTCTTTTTTGGCGTCTCGGATGTTTTTGGCAAGCACATCCCGCCTCTGTTCTATCATCCTGTGTCTGACAGTCTCAACAAGATTTTCCTGCTGGTATTCCGGCAATGACTCAACAGCATCCAAAGCCTTTTGAAATGTTACCGTTTGATTGGACATTTTAGATACCCCCCATATACAAAACCACACATTTGCATAACTATCAAATTATCCCTTTTAGAACCACTCTTCGTTGAAATGCTACCAAATATTGCGCGAAATTGTAAGATGTATGGTTTAGCCGATGAGATAGGCGTCGGCGGAGAATGCGGCGCGTTGACCGTGGAAGATGGCGCGCACGGCCAGAGATGCTCCTGTTGAGGCGTCTCCCGCGGCGAAGACGCCTTTGACTGAAGTGCTGTAGTCGTCCGTGGTTTTGATGTTTCCCCTGCTGTCAAATTCCACGCTGAGGGATTTAAGAAGAGCGCTGTGCTCGACGCGGACAAAGCCCATAGCGAGAATGACCAGATCCATTTTCAGCGAGAAAGAACTTCCGGGTATCTCCGTCATGGACATCTTACCGCGCGAATCCTTCTCCCATTTCACCCTGACGCATTCGGCGCCGGCGACCCTGCCTCCCGCGCCTTTGAAACTTTTTATCAGGACTGACCACTCCCTTTCGGCGCCTTCCTGCTGTGACGAGGATTCCCTCAGTATCAGCGGCCAGTCGGGCCATGCGGGATTCCAGCTCTTGTCCCATTCGGGGGGTTTAGGCATTATCTCATACTGGTATATGCTTTTCGCTCCCTGACGGCGGGCCGTGCCTATGCAGTCGGAACCGGTGTCGCCTCCGCCAACGACGAGAACGGATTTGTTCTTCGCCGATACGGCGGGCTCCCCTTTTGACCCTGACGAGACGAATTTGTTTGAGGCGCTCAGATAATCCATCGCGAAATATATTCCTTTGAGTTTTCTGCCCGGCGCCTCAATGTCGCGGGGTTCTCCGGCGCCGGCGGTGATGATGATCGCGTCAAAAGATTTCCGGAGCTCAGCGGCCTTGATATCAACTCCCGCCTCCACGCCCGTCTTAAAGACTATGCCGGATTTCTTCATCATATCCAGCCGGCGCTCTATGACCCATTTCTCAAGTTTGAAATCAGGTATGCCGTATCTTAAAATACCCCCGGCCTTATCGTCTTTCTCGCAAACCGTCACGGCATGGCCTTTTTTTCTCAGCGTCAGAGCCGCGGCAAGACCCGCCGGGCCCGAACCTATGACGGCTATCTTCTTCCCCGTTTCGGAAGCGGGCTTCAATATCCCCGCCCAGCCCTTATCAAAAGCGTATTCTATTATGGCCAACTCTATGCTCCTTATCGCCACGGGGCTGTCGCTGACGGAGAGCGTGCAGGCCGCCTCGCAGGGAGCCGGACAAATGCGGCCCGTTATCTCGGGAAGACAATTGCTGAGAGAGAGCCGCTCGAAGGCGTCCTTCCATTTCCCTTTATAAACAAGGTCATTCCATTCGGGTATCAGGTTGTAGAGCGGACAGCCGAGGCTGTGGCAGAAAGGCACGCCGCAGTCCATGCATCTGGCGGCCTGCTTTTTTATTTCGGCATCGGAAAGAGTTTTCTCCACCGCCCGGTAATCCTTTATCCTCTCTTTAACATCTCTGTAATGCGCCTTCTTCCTCCCGTATTCCAGAAATCCCGACGGCTTGCCCATTATTCAAATATCTCCTCTGTTATCGTTTCCACCTCGGACTCTTTCAGCTGTTCTCTTTTCAATCTGTCCAGCGCTTTTTTGTAATCCACGGGCATCACCTTGACAAACATGGGGAGAATCGCGTCCCAGTCGCGGATTATGCTCGCGGCATAGGCGCTCCGCGTGAGCTTCACATGCTTTTTTATCAGCTTATAAAGAAATTCCCCGTCGCTCTTTTCCGTAACGGGCCCCAGATCCACCATCTCAAGATTGCAGCGTGTGTCAAAGAGCTGGTTCTCATCCAGCACATAGGCGATGCCCCCGCTCATACCCGCGGCGAAATTCACGCCTGTCGGCCCGAGTATGACAACCCTGCCGCCCGTCATGTATTCGCAGGCGTGATCACCCGCGCCCTCGACAACAGCCGTCGCTCCGGAGTTCCTCACGGCGAAACGCTCACCCGCCATTCCGCGTATAAAGGCCTCACCCGACGTGGCTCCGAAAAGACAGACATTCCCGGCGATGATGTTGTTCTGCGACCTGAACTTTGAGCCCTTTGACGGATAGAGTATGATTCTGCCTCCCGAAAGTCCCTTGCCCGTATAATCGTTAGAATCGCCCTCAAGCTCAAATGTGACGCCCCTTGCGAGAAACGCGCCGAAACTCTGTCCGGCTACGCCCGTGAATTTACATCGTATCGTGTTTTCGGGCAGACCGTCCTCACCGTAGAGACGGGCTATGCGGGAGCTCAGCATCGCGCCAGTGGCGCGGTTGCGGTTCCTTATTTTATATTCCAGAGACACTTTCTTCTTTTTATCCAGAGCGGGAGCTGCTTTTTTTATTATGTCCATATCCAGCGATTGCGAGAAATCGTGTTTCTGAGAACCGGTGCAGCGATGCGCTTTTCCGTCGTATGCTTTCAAAAGTTTGCTGAAATCAAGGCCCTTCGCCTTCCAGTGCGAGAGCGCCTTGCGGCTCTGGAGCAGGTCGGAACGGCCTATCATCTCGTCAAAAGACCTGAAACCCAGCTCCGCCATTATCTCCCGCGCGTCCTGGGCGGCGAATCTCATAAAATTCATGATGTGTTCGGGTTTGCCGGAAAATCTCTTTCTCAATTCCTCATCCTGCGTGGCTATGCCAGCGGGACAGGTGTTCAGATGGCACTTCCTCACAAGGACGCATCCCATTGTCACGAGAGCAACGGTGCCGAAGCCGTATTCTTCAGCGCCCAGCAGCGCCGCCACGACAATGTCCCTGCCCGTTCTCATCTGGCCGTCAACCTGAACGCGGATACGCTCTCTCAATTTGTTCAGAACAAGCGTCTGCTGTGTTTCGGCGAGCCCTATTTCCCAGGGAATGCCCGCGTGTTTTATGGACGAGAGAGGGGATGCACCCGTGCCTCCGTCGCCGCCGCTTATCAGCACCATGTCCGCCTTGCCTTTCGCCACACCCGCCGCCACCGTGCCCACACCGGCTTCGCTGACGAGTTTCACGGAAATACGGGCTTTACGGTTTGCGTTCTTCAAGTCAAATATCAGCTGGGCAAGGTCTTCTATGGAATATATGTCATGATGCGGCGGCGGAGAGATGAGCATCACGCCGGGCGTTGAATAGCGGATATCGGCTATGGCCTTGTTGACCTTGTGTCCCGGAAGTTGTCCGCCTTCGCCGGGCTTGGCGCCCTGAGCCATCTTTATCTGAAGTTCTTTCGCGTGGACAAGATAATTTATACTCACACCGAATCGCCCCGACGCCACCTGCTTTACGGCGCTCATCAGAGAATCTCCCGACGGCAGGACCCTGTAGCGCTCTTTGTCCTCGCCTCCTTCGCCGGAGTTGCTTGCGGCCCCCAGGCGGTTCATGGCTATGGCCATCGTCTCATGGGCCTCTTTGCTGATGCTCCCGAAACTCATGGCCGAAGTCACAAACCTTTTTACAATTGATTCCGCGCTTTCCACTTCATCCAAAGGAACGGCTTTGCCTTTCTTAAAATCAAACAGCCCTCTCAGCGTGCAGATATTTCTGCTCTGCTCATTTATCAGCGCGGCATATTTTTTATAAAGGCCGTAATCGCCCTCACGCACCGCTTGCTGCAAAACGGCTATGGCCTCGGGGGTCATGAGATGATTCTCCGAAAAACGCCTGTAGAAATAATGGCCTCCCGAAGGAAGAAGCGAATCCTCCGTCGGGGCGAAGGCGGCCGCGTGCCTTTTCAGGGTTTCCGCCGCTATTTCCTCTATGCCTATTCCTTCTATGCGCGAAGGAACACCTCCGAAATATTCAGCGACGAATTCCGAGTTCAGCCCCACCGCCTCAAACATCAGCGCGCCCTTATAACTGCGTATCGTTGACACGCCCATTTTTGACATTATCTTGAGAAGCCCTTTTTTAACAGCCGTTATGTAATTGTCAATGGCGTCTTCCGCATGGAGTCCGACAGAGAGGAAATTGTCTTTTTTCAGCGCCGCGAGGGTTTCAAAGGCGAGATAGGGATTGACGGCGCTGGAACCGAAAGCGATGAGCGCGGCGAAATCCGTCACCTCTCTGGCCTCACCCGTCTCAACGACCAGCCCTATGAGATGCCTCTTTCCGTGAGAGACCAGATGGCGGTTGACCGACGAGACGGCAAGCAGAGCCGGTATGGGCGCGTGATCCTTATCCACACCCCTGTCGCTTATAATCACGAGAGAATAACCCTCGTCCGTTTTTTTCTCCACTTCCTTGCAGAGGACATGCACGGCTCTCTTAAGCTCCGAAGGTCCTTTTGAGGGATCAAAGAGCATGGGCACAACGGCGGAATTAAAATCTTTTATATCCGCGCATTTGAGTTTTTCCATATCGCTGTTTGTAAGAACCGGATGCGCCAGTTTGAGCTGACGGCAGTGAAGCGGACTCTCAGCGAGAAGATTTCTCTCGCGGCCTATGAAACTCATGAGAGACATCACAAGGTTTTCCCTGTAAGGGTCTATGGGCGGGTTCGTCACCTGCGCGAAGAGCTGTTTAAAATATCTGTAGAGAAGCTGCGGCCTTTCCGAAAGAACCGCCGGCGCCTCATCGTTACCCATTGACCCGACCGGCTCCTGGGCGTTTTCCGCCATCGGCGTGATTATCATGTTCAGCTCTTCAAAATCGTAGCCGAATATCTTCTGCCTCCGGACGAGAGACTCCCGCTCCACCTTCACCATGCCCGAGGGCTGGAAAAGGCCTTTCAGTTCAATGCGGTTTTTCTCAAGCCATCTTCTGTAGAGTTTACGCCGGGAAACGGAGGATTTTATCTCATTGTCTTTTTTCACCCTGCCCACGGCCGTGTCAACGAGTATCATCTTGCCCGGCGCGAGCCGGCCTTTTTCTATAATATCCTCCGGCGCTGTTTCCAGAACGCCAGATTCAGAGGCGGCGACCATCCTGCCGCTCCTGCTTATCAGATAGCGTAAGGGCCTCAGTCCGTTTCTGTCCAGAGCCGCTCCTATTTTCACACCGTCGGTGAATATGATCGCCGCGGGCCCGTCCCAGGGTTCCATGAAAGCCGAATGATATTCATAGAAAGAACGCTTGTCCTCACTGATGTGATATTTCCTCCCGAAGGCCTCCGGCACCATCATCATCATCGCGTGTTCAACGGGACGGCCGGCGGAAACGAGCAGTTCAAGGGTATTGTCAAATATGGCGGAATCGCTGGCGCCTTCCGTCACCACGGGGAATAGCTTCTTTATTTCCGGCCCGAAAAGAGGCGATTCCAGCGTCGCCTCCCGCGCGCGCATGTAATTCATGTTGCCCTTTATCGTGTTGATCTCGCCGTTGTGCGCAATGCCCCTGAAGGGCTGGGCCATGGCCCATGAGGGGAAAGTGTTGGTGCTGTATCTCTGGTGAACAAGAGCGAGGGCGCTTTTGAATTTTTTATTTTTCAGGTCGGGATAGAAATCCTCAAACTGGGGCGCGGCGAACATGCCTTTGTAAACTATTGTGCGGGATGAGAAACTGCTTATGTAAAAATCTTCCGCTTTACGCTTCAGCGCCTCTTTCTCCATCAGACGCCTCGTTACATAGAGCTTTCTTTCCAGCTCATCTCCGGAGAGCCCCTTGAAAGAGACGAAGACCTGCTCCATAAATGGCATTGAGTCGCGGGCGATTTTACCGAGACAATCCGGCTTGACCGGCACATCCCTCCGGAAAACAACACTGCCTCCCTCTTTGGCTATTATTCCCTCTATCGCGTCTTTAAGAATTTTGCGCTCCGCGCTTTTTCTCGGCAGGAAAAAAAATCCGGCGCCATAGTGATTTTTCTCAGGAAGGGCCACGCCCGTGCCCGCGGCCAGTTCCGCGAAATAGCTGTGGGGCATCTGTAAGAGCATCCCCGCGCCGTCACCCGTTTTCAAATCTCCGCCGAGAGCGCCCCTGTGGACGAGATTTTTCAGGACGGTGATTCCGTCTCTGACAATCTGATGTGACGGCCGGCCCTTGATATCCGCGACGAAACCCACCCCGCAGCTGTCGTGTTCAAACCGTTTTTCGTAAAGGTATTTTGGGGACGGTGCTTTACAATAAGACATTTTTTCTTTCATTCCCTTGAGTAAGTCAATAAGTTAATGAACGTCCCCCTTCTCTATCACTTTCTCTATCAAAGAAGTTCTTTTCTAAGCTCGGCGGCGCTCTTAGGACTGAGGTCGCAGGCGGCGATGTCAAACACCGTGCGGGCGCCGCTCTCTCCCCTTTTGTTCAGACGATGAGCCGCGCGGGCATAAGCGGCAAGAACGCTGGCTGTGAATTCGGGATTACTGGCCAGTTTCAGCGAAAATTCAATAAGATGGCCGCTTTGCGCTGCGGTATCGCCGCTCCTCAGGACAAAACCGCCGTGAGGCATTTGAGAATGCTTCTCTGCCATCTCCTCCGCGCTGATAAAAGTCACACTTGTGTCATAGTCGGCAAAATAATTCGGCATGCTCTTTATCGCTTTCTCTATGGCATCCCTGTCAGCTCCGCCGGCGGCAACCACATAGCAGTCCCGCCTGTGCTTTTCCCTTGTGGAAAGAGAGGGCTTTTCGCCCGCCCGCACCCTGTCGACGGCCTTTTTCACGGGTATTGTATACTGCCTGGCGTCCAGAACGCCTTCTATTCTTCTGACGGCGTCCGAATGGCCCTGGCTGACGCCTCTCCCCCAAAATGTGTGTGTCTCACCGTCGGGCAGAACGGATTCAGCGATCACACGCTGGAGCGAAAAAAGCCCGGGGTCCCAACCGGTTGATATAACGGCTATTTTCCCTGACGCTTTCGCTATGCTGTCCATAACGGAAAAATATTCCGGTATCTTCGCGTGCGTGTCAAAGCTGTCAACGGTGTTGAACATATTCGCGAAAAAAGGTCCCTGCCGCTCCAGGTCTGTCGCCGAGCCGCCGCAGAGAATCGCCACATCTATGTCATTTTTGTAATTTTCGGCCTCACCCACGGCTGCGGCTTTCACCCCCGAGGCCGTCTTTATGCCGGCGCGACGGGTAAAAACCGTATGGAGCTCCATATCGGGATTATTGCCGCAGGCCTTTTCAACGCCGCGCCCGACATTTCCGTAACCTACGATCGCTATTCTTATTTTATCGCCCACAAGGATTATTTTTCTATGAAGGCTTTAAGCTTGCCCAGGCCCTCTTCCATCGCCGGGATGCTGATTCCGGAATAAGCGAATCTCACATATCTGTTTGTCTCGCCGGGGAGCTCACTGCCGAAGTGAAGCCTCGTGCAGAAGGAAACGCCGGTTTTTTCCAGAGCCGTCACGCGAAATTCGTCATAGGTTTTTATTCCCAGATTATTCATGGCCTCAGTGACATTCGGGAAAAGATAAAAAGTCGTCTCCGGCTTAAAACACCTGAAACCCTTGATTGAACTCAATATCTCATAACCCTTGTCCCGTCTCTTTCTCAACTCTTCCACTATCGCTTTCACGGGCGACTGGTCGCCTGTCATACCGGCAAGGGCACCGTACTGTATAAAATGATTTGAGCATGATTCGTCATTGGTGTTCAGCTTTCCGAACACGGGTGCAAGCTTGTCAGGCGCAATGGCCGCGCCGAGCCTCCAGCCCGTCATCGCGAACTTCTTGGAAAATGTGTAGAGCAAAACGCATCTTTCCTTCATTCCCGGAAGCGACGCCAGAGATTTTGATTTCCCTGAATATCTCATGTCAAAATATGCCTCGTCGCAGAGAACGAAAAGATTATGCTTCTGGGCGAGAGCGGCTATTTTCTTCAACTCATCTTCACTTGCCTCGGCGGCCATGGGATTCTGAAAATCGTTAAATATGAGAAGTTTTGTCTTGTCCGTTATCTTCTTCTCAATTGAATCAAGATCCAGCAGAAAACCGTCTTCGCCTTCCTTGTAAGAATAGGGCACGGCCACGCCGCCGTTGAACTGTATCTGGGATTCGTATATGGGATAGCCGGGATTGGGATAGAGCACCTCATCGCCGGGATTCATCAGCGCCAGAATGAATTTTCCTATGACTGGTTTTCCTCCGGGCTGGATGGTGACATTTTCCATCTTATAATCCGTGCCATGAGATTTGTTGATATCTTCAGCGATGGCTTCGCGGAGTGCCGGCACGCCCGCGTTCGGGCAATATCCTGTCTTGCCGTCCTTTATGGCTTTCATGGCCGCCTCAACGATATTCTGGGGCGTGGCTATGTTGAGGTCCCCAAGGTGAAAAGGATAAACCTTATTCCCTTTCGCCGCGAAGACAGCGGCCTCGGCTCCCACCGCAAAAGCGGTCTCAGTTCCCAGATTCTTAATCCTTGAAGCTAATTTCATTTTTTCCTCCACAAACACTTCACTTTCTTGAACGGTGATTTTATCAAAATATTCCGCAAAAGACAAAAAAAGAGGACAGCCCGCGCAATAAAACCAGAACCCTGCCTGCCGGCAGGCGGGCGTTCCCGTTTTTCCATTTTTCCCACCGTAAGAAAAGTCCGGACCATTCCGCAGCACTTTGCGGAATGGTCCGGACTAAAGCGCAACACGCCGCGGAATGGTCAGCGATTCGCAATTGCGAAAACTATTGCTCAGGCTATTTTTGTAAAAGGAGAGACATATTCGCCGTGGTCGGCGAGGACTTTTTCAAGCCTCCGCTTCTGGGCAAACAGCACCTCTTCAAGCTCGCCGGGAATGTCCTCAAACTTTGAATAAATCTCCGTTATCCTGTCTATCTTGGCGATATTCTCCCTGACCCTTAGCATGAACTGCTTCTCATAGGCGTCTTTCGTGTATTCAATGCCCAGCACCTCGGCGAAAAGAAGAGCGAGATCCTTGTATTCCGGTATCAGTCCGGTGGGCCTCTTTATGGCTCCGACTTCTCCGTTTATCCTCTTCTCTATCCACTTCAGCCAGACCTTTTTATCATTTTTCTCGTTGAGGAAATTCCCCTCTTTGTCACGGATAAAATAGTTGGAGCCGAAAACCACAGGCGTCCTGTCCACCCCCGTGCCGAAAGCGAGATTATCCTTTATATATTTCCCCACGGGCACCGAAAGAAACTCAAGGCTAGACATGGGATTGAACACCCTCACGCCCTCTTTGCCGAGAGCGGCGGCCGTCGTTTCCGATTCAAGCGACGCGCCTTTCGTTATGATGCCATGCACCCAGTCAAACGACTGCTCAATAGGCACGCTGGTGTCGGAATCCCTGCCGCCGTAAATGATTCCCCTTATAGTAACACCTTCGGGATTGTGCAGATTCCCGTCCACATTGGGGAGACGCTCAAGAGAAACGGTGAAACGGGCGTTGGGATGAGAGGGAGGAATAACATTGCCCTTTGCGTCTTTTTTGCCCGGCGTCCATTCGCCCGAATGATTCCTGCCCTTCGCGAGCGGCTCTCCGTCGTGGTTTATCCAGTAGGTCTTGCCTTCATCCGTGACGAGTATGTTTGAAACGATGAGCTCCCCGTCGGAATTGAGGATGTCCCACTGTATGGGGTCGTCTTTTGAGTTGATACCCTGTATTATGCCGAACATGCCGTTTTCCACATTCACGGCCCTGATTTCCCCTTTCACTTTTCTCAGATACGCTATGTCGTCGCCGACTATGCTTTCTCCGTCCAGCATGGCCGTTGAGGTCTTGCCGCACAGCGAAGGATAGGCGCCGGCGATATAAGTCTTCCCTTTCACGCCGTTGATGCCCATGACAAGCATGTGCTCCGTCAGCCAGCCCTCGTCGGAGGCCTTGTTTATGGCAAGCCTCATAGCGAGTTTTTTCAACCCTATGGTGTTGCCGCCGTACTGGGTGTTGACGCTGTAAACCGTGTCATCTTCAATGTCTATGAACACTCTCCTCTTATCAAGGTTTTTTGAGGTGTTGTTCTCATCCAGCTCGCCGGAGGAATGAATAAATTTGAAGAATGAAACATCTCCTCCTCGCCTCACGAACTCATTGAAGCCCTGTCTGTAGAGTATGTTCTCGCTGTGGGCCACATAAAATGAGTCCGTCAGCTGAAGACAGGGAATTGAAAAAGGCGAATTTTCCGGCCCGAGGCAGAAAAAAGCGACAATGAGCGTCTTGCCCTTCATTATGCCTTCCATTATGGAATGCACATCTTCAAGCGCGGGCCCTCTTTCAAGTGTGTTTATGGAAGCGCCGAGATCCTTTCCTCTGGAAACAAGGATCCGCGTGTTTTTGTTGTCCCTTGCCTGATCCGCGGCGTTGTCAAAATGAACGGTCTGACCTTTGAACGAAACAGGGGCCTCCTCTCCCTTTTCAATCGCTTTGTTCCTGATGTAGATAAGGTCTTGCTCTGATCCGTCGCTGACGAAAACCGAATCCGGCCGGCAGTGCGCCGCATACTTTTCCAGAAAATCAAAAACCGCGGGGCTATTGATTCTTTCCAACTTGCCGATGTTCTCTTTGCCAATTATTTTTTTGATATCCATAGAGAAAGCTATTATATTTTCCCGCTTCTGTCAAGAAAAAAACAACGCCCTATGTCATTCCGAGTCCGCCGAAGGCGGGCGAGGAATCTTAGAATTTTATTTCAAAGCCCGCGGGCGCTTCTTCATTTGACGGCGACACATTGACATCCGCGACCTCGCCGGGGCCGCCGTAAAGAGATTGTATGAATTCGCCGAGCTTCGCGGCCCCGCCCGCGGCGAATATCTCCACGCCGCCGCCGGGAAGGTTCCGCACCCATCCTCTCAGCCCCATGGCCCGCGCGGTCCTGCTCGCAAACCAGCGGAAACCCACGCCCTGTACGATGCCCGTCACCCTTATCAGTTTTTTGTCCATTTTTTAATTATAGATTTTTTTGTATACTTCGCCAAATAATTATGAAGATAGAAAATGTACGGAATTTTTCCTTTATAGCCCACATAGACCACGGCAAGTCAACGCTCGCCGACAGGGTGCTGGAAATAACGGGTGTCAGCAAAATATATAAAGGCAAAACCCCGCAGATGGACAGCATGGCGTTGGAAAAGGAGCGCGGCATCACCATAAAGGCGAAGGCCGTCAGCATCCCCTACAAGGGCTATAATTTCAACCTCATAGACACGCCCGGCCATGTTGATTTTTCCTACGAGGTGTCACGGTCACTGACCGCCTGCGAGGGCACGGCTCTCATCGTTGACGCCTCAGGCGGCATAGAGGCGCAGACCATCGCCAACCTCAACATGGCCAGAGACAACAATCTCGCCATCATACCCGTCATCAACAAGATAGACCTTCCCAGCGCACGCATAGACACCGTCACAACCGACATAGCCGGCCTGCTTGAATGCGAAAAAGAGGATGTGATAAGGGTGTCGGCGAAAACCGGAGAGGGCGTCAGCGCGCTTCTGGACGAGATAATAACGCGTATACCGCCGCCTGAAGGCAATCCGTCGGGGAATCTCAGGGCGCTAATATTTGATTCCACATTTGACCCTTTCAGGGGCGTGATAATATACATACGGGTTTACGACGGCGAGCTCCGCGCGGGCATGAAGATAAAGTCCATTGCCACCGGAAAGGAATACGAGGTGCAGGAAACCGGCATATTCAAGATGAAGCCCGAGAAGAAAAAGAGCCTCACGGCCGGTGAGGTGGGATACTTCATCGCCGGAATAAAAAGCCTTGACGAGATAAAGATAGGCGACACCCTCACGGGCGCGAAGGACAGCACCGCTCCCGTTCCCGGATTCAAAGAAATAAAACCTTTTGTATTCTCGTCCTTCTATCCCATAGGCGACACAACCGAAAAAAGACTGCGCGAGGCCATAATGAAACTCAACCTCAACGACGCCTCTTTCACATGGGAACCCGAACAGTCCCAGACCCTCGGACTGGGTTTCCGGCTGGGGTTCATGGGCTCTCTGCACATGGAGATCATACAGGAACGGCTGGAGAGGGAATCGGACATAGAGATACTCGCCACCGCGCCGCAGGTGGTCTACCGCATCAAAACACACGACGGCGAGATGCTCAACATATCACGCCCCGATGAATGGCCTGACAAAAAAGCCGTCTCAAAAGTTTATGAGCCCGAAATAACGGCGACAATCATAACGCCCGACGCGTGGCTGGGGCAATGCATAAAGCTCCTTGAATCCCGGCGCTCGCAGTACATCTCTCTCACCTACATCAACCCGCAGAAGGTCATACTCAAATACAAACTCCCTCTGGCCGAGATGATAGCCGACTTTTATTCGGATCTCAAATCCGTCAGCAAGGGCTACGCCTCATTTGATTACAAGCACTCGGGTTTCAGGGAAGCGAATCTGGAAAAGGTGGAAATACTCGTCAACGGCGTGCCTGTTGAGGCCCTCTGCAGCATACAGCCCAGGGAAAGAGCAGCTTTCTTCTCGCGCGATGTGCTTTTGAGGATGAAAAAATTCATAGACAAGCAGATGTTCGAGGTGGCGCTCCAGGCTAAACTCGGCGGCAAGATAATAGCCCGCGAGACCGTCTCGGCCCTCAGAAAAGATGTCATAGCGAAGTGCTACGGCGGCGACATCACGAGAAAAAGAAAACTTCTTGAAAAACAGAAGGAAGGAAAGAAGAGAATGAAAAGAATCGGCTCGGTGGACTTGCCACAGCAGGTATTTTTTGAAATACTCAGGAAATAATTATGGAACAACTCGTATTTTTTATATCCCTCGGCGTCGGAGCCGTTTACCTTGTGACCATTCTCCGCGAAAAGCGGCTGAAGATCGTGGCCGGCATCATCGTATGGGGCGGCTGGGCATTCGCCTTCTGGAAATTCAATTATGTCGAATGGCCTAGAGTTGTCACCCTGACAATGCTCGGCTGCATCCCCTTCCTTTTTGAATTTTATCCAAAAAAATACGCCGGAGATGTCAGGCGGGAGCTCAACTCTTTCTTCCAGACGCTCCTCATAGTTTCCGTCCTGATGTATTTTATAATACAGGCCTTCAAAATACCGTCGGGCTCAATGATGAACACATATCTCATAGGGGATCATCTTTTCGCCTGCAAATTCCGCTACGGCTGGCAGATACCTCTGACGAAGAAATACATAAAGTTCGCGACACCCAAGCGGGGAGATGTTATAATCTTCAAATATCCGCTGGACCCCAAAAAAGATTTCATAAAAAGATGTATCGGACTTCCCGGCGACACGGTGGAGATCATAAACAAACAAGTTTACATCAACGGCAAAAAGCTGATAGAGCCATACACACGCTTCGCTGAAGGTGACAGGTCACTCACAGCCGGGCAGAGCGTCCGCGACAACTACGGCCCCGTGAAAATACCCGAAGATTGTTTTTTTGTTATGGGCGACAACAGGGACAGGAGTATGGACTCAAGGTTCTGGGGATTTCTGGAGAGAAGATATATCCGGGGCAAAGCCCTCTTCACCTACTGGCCGCCCAAACGCATCGCCGGCGGCCGCCACGCGCGCCCTAAATTTGATAATTAACAGGTGGTGCCAGGGGTTGACTTTCGTGACTTATTGCCTCTCAATTTGATAATTGATTTTATTTTTGTATAATACCAGAGTTTTCACATTCCGCGGTAGCTCAGCTGGTAGAGCAGCTGACTGTTAATCAGCGGGTCGCAGGTTCGAGCCCTGCCCGCGGAGCCACTCTTTTCATTTCGAACTTTTTAAGGACACTCATTCGGCTTTTCCTCACTTTTATCTTGTAAGTTGAAAAGTTAATGAACATCCTCTTTTTACACGCCCGGCGGGACTTTGCTATAATACGCTATGAACAAATTTATGGAAGCCGCGGTTGACGAAGCGAAGAAAGGTCTGGCCGAGGGAGGAATACCCATAGGCGCGGTGCTGGTCAAAGACGGCAAGATAATATCCCGCGGCCATAACCGCAGGGCGCAGGACGGCGATCCTCTCGCGCACGCCGAGATCGTGTGCATGCGCAATGCCGGGCGACTCAGCTCATTCAAAGGCACTGAAATATACTGCACACTTATGCCCTGTTACTTATGTTCAGGAGCAATTGTCACATTCGGCGTCTCAAAATGTGTCGTCGGTGAAAGGCGGAATTACAAAGGCGATGTAAAATTCCTGACTGACCGCGGCACGAAATTCATAGATATTGATTCAGCGCTCTGCCATGAGATGATGTCCGGATGGATAGCCAAAAACCCCGGCCTCTGGCAGGAAGACAGCGGAAAGCGCTACAGCGTTTAGCCCTTAAAAGCGCCGGGCACAGGCGGCGCTATTCGCCTATTATTTTTATGAGCGCTCTTTTTTTTCTGCGCCCGTCAAACTCTCCGTAAAATATCTGCTCCCATGGCCCCATATCCAGCGCGCCCTCAGTCACGGCCACGACGACTTCCCTTCCCATTATCTGCCTTTTGAGGTGCGCGTCGCCGTTGTCCTCGCCGCGGTTGTGGCGGTAGCGGCTGACCGGTTCATGCGGCGCGAGCTTCTCCAGCCAGTCGTCATAATCCTGTATGAGGCCGGCCTCGTCGTCGTTGATATATACGCTCGCTGTTATGTGCATGGCGTTGACAAGGCAGAGCCCTTCTTTGATGCCGCTTTTCTTCAGCGCCGCATTCACCTGAGAAGTTATATTGAGATAGCCCCTCCGCTCCGGCGTTGAAAATGTCAGATAGTCCGTAAAAGATTTCATAAAACCTCCCTGCGCGATAAAAAAACAAACGCCTCTATTTTATCAGATATGCGGGCGCTTGAAAATCCGCGCCCCGTCATAGTCACCTCTGAATGCCCTTTGCCTGCCCGCCTTAACAAAGCTCTCTCAACTTTTCCGGGTTTTCTTTCGCTTCCTTCTTAATAATACGGCTTCCTGAAAAAGTCAAAAAGCTTGCTATTCCGACGATACAGCGGTAAAACAAGGTTGAAAAAGAGGGGCTAAAAAGTTAGAATAGATAATGGCTGAAAAATTCCTATCTTCCGCGGCGGGCAAACGGGGGTTGATGCTTTTTGCGGGCCTCATCCTGTCCGCGGCTATCGCCCTGTCGGGAAAACCGGCGTTTTCCGGAAGCGGCGAAACGGCGGCGGAAACCCGCGCCACTCCGAAAGTTGAGGCGCGCGCGGAAAAAGAGGCGATGTTCTACAGCAAACTCAAAGACAATTTTGTCCGCTGTCTCCTCTGCCCCAACAAATGCACACTGCCCGAGGGAAGCAGCGGCATCTGCAGGGTGCGGAAAAACATAAAGGGGAAACTTTACGCGATGTCATACGGAAAGCCCTGTTCCGTAAGCCTTGAGCCCATAGAAAAAGCGCCCCTCTATCATTTCAAACCCGGCCACAAGCGCCTCGCGCTGGCTACGGTGGGATGCAATTTGAGCTGTATCTTCTGCCAGAACTGGTACATCTCGCAGAAAGGCCCCGGTGAGGTGACGGAATACGACGCCCCGCCCGAGCAGATCGTGGAAGAGGCCCTGAGGCAGGGGGCGGAATCAATATGTTTCACATTCTCCGAGCCCAGCGTCTTTTACGAATATGTTTACGACATCAGCCGCCTCGCGAAAGAGAAAGGCCTTATGACAAGCATCGTCTCCAACGGTTTCATAAACCCCGAGCCCCTGAGACAGCTTCTCCCCTACCTTGACGCTGTCAAAATAGACCTCAAGGCCTTCAGCGAGAAATTCTACAGGAAAGTGACGGGAGGCGAACTGGAGGCGGTTTTGAACACCCTCAAACTGCTGAAAGAGGAAAACGCGCACTTTGAAATCGTCAATCTCATCATACCCACGCTTAACGACAGCCCCGAGGAAATTGCGGAAATGTGCGCATGGATAAAGGAAAATCTGGGAGATGATGTGCCTCTGCATTTTTCAAGATTCTCCCCCACCTACAAGCTGACGACACTGCCGCCCACGCCCGTGAGGACTCTTGAGGATGCGATAAAAATAGCCGACGACGCCGGCCTGAAATATGTCTATATCGGCAATGTGCCGGGCCACAAACGCAACTCTACGAATTGCCCTCGCTGCGGGAAGACCCTCATCAGCCGCAGGGGTTTTTCAGTGACATCAAACAACTTAAAGGACGGCAAGTGCAAATTCTGCGGCCTGAGCATACCCGGAATCTGGGAATAAATGAGGAAGAAATTTCTTCTCTACGCCGCCGTGATGGGACTGAGCGGAATCACCGCCCAGATACTACTCCTCCGGGAACTGCTGGTTTCTTTTTACGGCAACGAATTCTCCATAGGGATAATCCTGGCAAACTGGCTGCTGCTTGAGGCGGCAGGGGCTTCTCTGCTCGGGCCGGCGCTTGCGCGAGCCCGTAAAAATTTCAGCATCTTCATCGGCGCGACAATCCTCTTCTCACTCGCCTTTCCCTTTTCCATATATCTGGCGCGGGTCTTTAAAAATTTTCTGCCCACCGTCCAGGGCCAGGGCCTGGGCATATCCGCCATATTCTGCGCGTCCTTTCTCTCCCTACTGCCTTCAAGCCTTCTGCACGGAGCGCTCTTCACATCCTGCTGCGAGCTTCACAACAGGGGCGGCGAAAAATCGCCCGGCGTTTTCAGCGTCAGCTCCGTCTATATCTTTGAGGCGGCCGGCACACTTCTCGGCGGAATTACCCTCAGCTTCCTGCTTCTCGAGCGCCTGAATTCGTTTGAAATAGCTTTTCTCGTCGCTTTTCTCAATTTCGCGGCCTGTTTTTTTCTGCTGAAGGGAAAACGCTCTTCTCTCATTCCCGCGCTTGCGGCCGGGGCGGCGCTTTTTCTGCTCCTGGGCCCGGGGGCGGGCAATCTGCATCTTCTCACAGCCCGAAAACAGTGGAGCGGCCACGAACTGCTTGAATACAGAAACACAATTTACGGAAATATCGCCGTCACAAAGAGAAGCGGCGAATACAGTTTTTTTTTAGACGGCTCCCTTGCCATAACGGCCCCGAATCCCGACATAACAGCCATTGAGGAATTCGCACACATTCCCCTTCTCTCCCATCCCTCGCCGCGCGATATTCTCGTCATAAGCGGCGGAGCGGGAGGCGCCCTCGGCGAGATTTTCAAGCACGGCCCCGCAAGCGTGGACTACGCGGAACTTGACCCCGCGGTGCTGGAGCTCCTGCGCAAATACCCTACGGAACTGTCAGAAAGCGAACTCTCCGACAAAAGACTGCGTGTGAAATACCTCGACGGCCGGCTCTTCCTCAAAAAAACTCCCCGTAAATACGATGTCATACTCACGGGCTTTTCCGACCCTTCCACACTTCAGGTGAACAGATTTTTCACGGAGGAATTTTTCGGCCTCGCCGCGGGCAAACTCAGGGAAGGTGGAATTCTCGCCTTCAGACTGCCTGGATCGCTGACTTATATGAATCCGGAAATGAGGGATATGAACGCCTCCGTACGGCGAGCGCTGGAAAAGTCCTTCGCGGAGACGGCTCTGATTCCCGGCGACGGCAGTCATCTTTATATGGCGTCTCAGGGAAAAATTGCCCTGAGCGCGGAAAAAATGATGAAGGCGGCAAATGACCGCTCTATTTCCGCGAATCTGATCACGCGGGATTATCTTGACTACAAATTGAACGGGCGGCGTCTGCAGCGCTTTGAGGAATCCCTTGACGGGAGCCCCGCCGCGCCAAACAGGGATTTCAGGGCAATGGCCGTTTTTTACAGCGTCGCGCACTGGAACGCGATGTTCGATCCGGGCTTCAAAAAGGCCTTCACCTTCATTGAAAAAATAAATATGCCCGGCGCGGCATCAGCGGCCTTTTTTATTTTTCTGCTCTTTGCCGCCTCGGCCTTCCTGAGGAAGGGAGCGAAACCCGCCCTCTTTTTCTCAATATTTTCCACGGGCTTCGCGGGAATGCTTTTTGACCTCATGCTGATATTCGCCTTTCAGGCGCTCTACGGCTATGTGTTTCACTGGCTGGGCCTGCTTGTGACCGCCTGCATGTCGGGCACAGTCATCGGCGGGCTCTGGATGAAAAGATTTATTGAAAAAGGCGGGGAAGGCGGCCCGGCCCTGCTGAAACTGGAGGCGGCGCTGGCGCTGTTTGCGCTTCTGCTTGCCGCGCTTTTCCTGAACGAAAGCGGCGCAAGGGCACTGCTCCTGCCTGAATTTGTCCTCAAGAGCGTATTCCTTCTGCTCTCTCTCGCTTCCGGCCTCTTCATAGGCGCGGAGTTTCCTCTCGCCAACAGCCGCTATCTGAAAAACACGGGAGCCCTCGGGGGCGCCGCCGGCGTCCTCTACGGAGCGGACCTTCTGGGCGGATGGCTGGGCGGAATCGCGGGAGCGCTCGCCCTCCTTCCCGTGCTGGGCCTGGCGGAAAGCTCCGCCCTCATAGCCTTCGTGAAATTGCTGAGTTTCGCGCTTCTATTTTTCGCGCTCAGAAGCCGCCTCTCCGCTTAACGCCCCGCCTGTTTCGGCTTAGCGACGGGGAAAAGATATATGACCTCCTGACCCTCCCCGGGGCGGGAAGCGCTATGTCCCCGCTCTTTGAGAATGCGGAATAAACTCTCTCGTTTTATCAGATATGCCAGCGCTTGAAAATCCGCGGCGATAGACTGCAGGTAAAGGAGAGCTAAATTAAATTGCTGACATCGGGTCAGTAGCCGAACTGCACTTCCAGGCGGAAAGTAAATGACGCGACGGACGAATATTCTCCGAAGTCGTCGCGGGGCCAGTCATTGGCGGGCTCAAGCTCGTAAAAAACCCAGCCCTTGTAAAAATTGCGCCGGAAGCGGACGCTGGCTCTGTAATTTTCAACTATGTGACGGTCGTCGGATATTCCCGACATGCCGAGCGTGTATGAAAGGGCGTTCCGCTCTGATATCTGCTGCTGGAATCCTATGTAGCTCTCCCAGTGATAGTCCACATCGGGGTCTTCAAATATAACGCTGTTGCCCCAGCGCAGGATATTGCTCCCAGCGAACAGCCTCTCAACGCCCAACTGAAGAGTTTTTCTCCAGCCGTCCAGGCGCTGGCGGCGGGCCGTGGCGCTGAAGCGGATCTGAGAAACTTCCGTCAGAGGAAACAGATGCCTGTAATACGCGCGCGCATAGGGGTTGAGTGGCGTTTCGGCCTTCATGCCCCCGCCGAAATGCAGCCTTGACAGCATCGTGTCAAGCACGCTATATCTCAATCCCACATCGGCACGGTCGCCGTAACGGGCCTGGCGGGCTCCGGTTTTTACAATCTCTCCGGCACTGACGGGAACAGGGTCTTCGTTCTCGTCACTGATAATCAGCTTCAGTTTCTTGCTCACCTTCGGCAGATGGACGCTCGCGTGCAGAAAGCTGCGCAGGTAGGCCTGCCCGCCTTCCGAGAATATCAGGTCACTGCGGAGCCGGAGAATTGATCTCGCCGGCACCTCCTCAAGAACCCTTTCATCGCTGAAAAAGTCGTCAAACCACTCCACGGGAGCGTGCAGTTTTTTTGATATGAAATCGTGCGTGCTGTCCCAGAAACGCATCCGCTCAATGAGGTTACCGTCTTCCAGCTCCTCAGCGAAAGCCTGCGTTATGACGGAAGCAACGCACAGAAAGACAAAGAACAGCGCGGGGCGATATAGTTTCATCAGCTTCATAAGGTCAAATAATTTATATTAACGGCCGGCACCTCTTCCGGAACTCAATTATGCAAGACTTTTCGCGAACTTACAAGTGCGGGAGAAATTGCATTAAGGATTATTGATTTATGCGCGGAAATTTGAGATTATTGGGTCGCTGGAGGATGATATGTATAAAATTTTAACGCTCAACAAGATCGCGAAGGAAGGTCTTGATGTTTTTCCGCGGGATAAGTATGAAGCAGGCGACGCCTTCGCCCTGCCCGACGCTATAATACTGCGCAGTTTCAAAATGCACGATATGGAACTGCCTGAATCTCTGCTTGCTGTAGGCAGGGCCGGTTCCGGCGTCAACAACATCCCTCTTGACGCCTGCTCCGAAAAAGGAATCGTTGTATTCAACACCCCGGGCGCCAACGCCAACGCTGTCAAGGAGCTCACCATAGCCGGCCTGCTCCTTGCCTCGCGCGATATCGCCGGAGGCATAGCTTACGCCCAAACATTAAAAGACAAAGGCGACGAAGTGCGCGCGCTCGTTGAAAAAAACAAAAAACAATTCGCGGGAACTGAAATCGCCGGAAAAACTCTCGGCGTGCTGGGACTCGGAAAGATCGGCGTCATGGTGGCCAACGCCGCCCTTGAGCTCGGTATGAAAGTCACAGGATGCGATCCTTTTCTCTCCGTGGAATCCGCGTGGGCTCTCTCCTGCGATGTGCGGCGCGCAAAAAAAATGGAAGATATTTTCGCCGAGGCGGATTATATCACACTGCACATGCCTCTCAACAGCTCAACGCGGGGCATGATAAACAAAGAAAAACTCAGCCTCATGAAAAAAGGCGTCAAACTCCTCAATTTTTCGCGCGGCGAGATAGTGGATACAGACGCTCTGGCGGAAGCTCTTGAGACAGGCAGAGCGGACCGCTATGTCACGGATTTTCCCGACGAGAAAGTGCTGAAAATGAAAAATGTCATAGCAATACCCCACCTCGGGGCGTCCACCGAGGAAGCCGAGAACAACTGCGCCGTCATGGCGGCCTCGCAGCTCAGAGATTTTATTGAGACCGGCAATATCAAAAACTCGGTGAACTATCCCGACTGCGAGCTTGAGCCGTCTTCAGAGTTCAGATTGCTTGTCATGAACAGAAACATACCCAACATGGTCAGCCAGATATCTTCCCTGCTCGCTAAGGGGCGGATGAACATCGTTGAGATGCTGAACAAAAGCAAAGGCGATTACGCCTACTGCATCATTGATATACCTGAAAAACCCGGCCGTGATATCATCGCGGATATGCTGAAGATAGACGGCGTGATCCGCACCCGCCTCATCCGAAAATAAAATGGATATTTTTGGCTGCGGGGGGAGGAATCGAACCTCCACGGACGGCTTCAAAGACCGTTGTCCTACCATTAGACCACCCCGCAAATTTATCTGATAAGGCAGGCCGGGCTCTGCCCACCCTCTTACAAAATATCGTCCGCTTCAGGCAGACTCCTACAAAGATTCCTCGGCTTCCTGCCTGCCGGCAGGCAGGTGACTCGGAATGACAAGTCCGAAGGGATGCCTTCGGCAAATGTCCCTCCTGGAAAATTATTTTTGTTCTTCCGGAGGACGGCCGACGCTGTCAGAAACAGCGGGCCCCTGAAGAGGCTGTGCGCTCTTATCAGCTCCGGCAGTGTCAGCGGATACCGGAGCGGACCGGGCCTCGCCGGCCTTTTTGGCGAGCGCCTGTTTATATTTTTCTATCACGGCATTATCCAGACGATGCCTCATCTCGGTGGTAATGGGATGGGCCACATCCCGATATTTACCGTCCTTTTTCTTCTTGGCCGGCATGGATATGAAAATACCTTTTTGCCCCTCTAACACCCTTATGTTGTGCACGACAAAAGACGCGTCAAAGGTGACGGCGGCAAAGGCTTTCATCATCCCGTCTTCGCGGAGAAAAATCCTCACATCGGTAATTTCCATTCCACTACCTCCCGCTTGCATCATCCCTCATCCCTGCGGCAACTCCGCTTCAGTCGGATATTACAGACTGATTTATTTTACAAAAAGCGGACGATTTTACAAGAAGTCTCCATCGCGGCGAATTTCTTAGCGGCGGCGGGGTCATTGAATATACCAAAGACAGTGGAACCGCTGCCGGTCATAAGGGCTCTTCCGGCGCCGGCCTCAAGAAGCTTTTTCTTCTTCGCCTCGAGCTCCGGCCGGAGGCTGAAAGCCGCTTCCTCAAGGGCGTTGTATAACACGAGGCGTCCGGGCATCCTGTAGTCTGCCCCGCGGAAAGAGCTCCCGGGCAGGCTGTCGAAATGTTCATAGACCTTTTTGGTTGAGAGCGGCCGGCCGAAGCAGAGGACAACCGCGCCATTTATCTTCCTCCGGGACGGCTCCAGTTTTTCGCCCCTCCCTCGTATCCATACAAACGGGGATCTCATAAGAAAGAGCGGCACATCTGAACCGAGCCCGGCGGCTATAGCCATTTTTGATTTTTCCGTCAGGCGAAGCTCCCACAATCTGTCTATGGCTTTTATGACGGCGGCGGCATCGGAACTTCCTCCGCCCATGCCCTGCCCCGGAGCTATTCTCTTCACAAGTTTGATCCGGACGCCGGGAAAAGGGCACTGTTTCCGGATGGCGAGCGCGGCGGAGACACATATATTCTTCCGGCCCCGAGGGAGCGGCCATGGCGAATCCATATCAAGACTGATGCCGTCGCATTTCTCAAGAGTGAGACTGTCCGAGAGGCTGATTTTGCCCGTGAGACTGACTATTTCGTGAAAACCGTCAGGGCCGGCCGGTTTTTTAACATCCAGAAAAACATTGAGCTTCGCCGGCGCTTCCGTTTTAATTTTTTTCACACACGATATCGCTGACTTCTATGTCGGCGGAGCCCTTTCTGAAATAGACGAGGAACCTCACGGGGGAGCCGTCGACCATAAATGCCGTCATTTTTTTCAGATGGAAGGGATTTTTCGCGAAACGGAAATATATTTTGCCGCCGCGGCTTTTGACCGATTTAATAAAAGCCGATTTTCCTTTCAGAGCGTCAATGACTTCCGAGGCTATCGCCGACGCCCGCTCATCTCTGAAACCGGAACCCATGGCGTCTATCAGAATAAAATCCGTGACACCGGAACCGCTTTTGAGAGCACAGGAATAATAACCTTCGGCGAAGCCCCTCAGCCTCATATCCCCGAACATTGAAAAATTTTCCCGGGCGAAAACAGACCTCGCATGAAGCGCGCCGGCAGAGTGAGGAGCGCGAAGGCCGGCGCAGGAAATCAGAAAAAAGAAAAAAAGAGCGGCAAAACGGATATCAGTGCGCGGCATCGATCTTCTTTTTCAGAACGGCCTTATCTCCGCCGAAAGATAACGCTTTTTTGTAAGTCTTCAGGGCATGAGCTTTCCGTCCGAGTTTCATATAAGCGTCCCCCAGATGCTCCCAGATGGTGGGGTCATCCTCCAGAGAAGCCACTTTTCTGAGTAGTTTCAGAGCCGTGTTGTAATTGCCCTGCTTGTAATGCACCCAGCCCAATGTGTCCATATAGGCGCTGTTCTGAGGTGATAACTTCAATGCTTTTTCTACATAAGAGCGCGCCTTTTTAAGATTGATACCGGCCTCAGCCCAGCTGTAGCTGAGATAATTCAAAGCCCTGTGATTCTCGGGATCTTTTTCTATGGCTCTTTCAAAAGTCTCATAAGTTATGCTTTTGTTGCCGAGAGAATCAAAGCACACGCCCTTAAGGAAATATATCTCCGTGTTTTCGCCGCCGTATTTTTCCGAGTTCTCGAGCGCGTCAAGAGCTTTGCTGTATTCCTTCGCGTCCATGTATATCAGGGCAAGCGAATAATAAACCGGCGCGTTTTCGGGGTTTATGCCCACGGCTCTGCTGAAATATTCTTCGGCGTTCTTTTTATCCCCAAGGTTCAGGTAAGCCAGGCCCAGATACATCTCCACCTCGGGGTAATCGTCCTGCACGACATGTATTTTTAGGAGCACATCCCTGAGTTTTTCCCACTGCCTCTGTTTCTCGTAGATTCCGGCGAGCGCCGCTATGACAGAAAAATTATCAGGATCTTTTTCCAGCGCCTTGAGAAAAACAGTTTCAGCCTCCTCATATTTCCCGTTCCTGCTGTGTATCTCTCCTATTTTAAGAAGAGGATTCACCGAATCCCGGTCGAGCTCAGCAAGCGCAATGTACTGCTCCACGGCTTTGTCCCATTTTTTCCCCGCTTCATAAAAAACAGCCATGGTCAGGCGCATGACGGGATTGTCCGGATCTTTTTTGACGGCGTTGACAAAATGTATCTCCGCTTTGTCATAGAGTTCCTTTTTCATGTATATCCTGCCCAATGAAAAATCAATGTCAGCGCTGTCGGGTTTCAATGCCGAAGCGCGAAGATAATAATCCACCGCCTTATCAGTGTTGTCCCTGATTTCATAGACACTCGCCATATAAAAAAATGCCGCGAAATTCCTGCCGGCCTTCTTAAGGAGAGCTGAGGCCGTTTCCATTACCTTATCATAATTGCCCAAATCAAAATACACGGGCAGAATTTCTTCCATCAGATAGGCCGATTCAGGGTCAAGCGCGCGGGCTTTCTCAAGTTCCGCCAGCCCCTCAAGGTACTTACCCCCTTTGAAATACCTCGCGTAAAGAAGATAGTGAAACATGGCATTATTCCCGGTCTCCACCTCCGTTCTGACGGCGGCGAAGACAGGCGCGGAAAAGCAGAGCGTGAACAGAATAACAGCGCATAGCAATGACTGACTGTCTGGCAGACAGGCGCGCGCGGCATTTCCAATCGTAGCGGCGGGATTGCCATCCCGCGATTCGGATAATGAGGCGGCAGTAAGTATTTTATTTTTCATATCTGTCTTCCTTTACGGGGTGCATCAGCAGACCGGAGGGCAGCTTGGGCCAGAAAAATGTGGATTTCTGCCGCATTAGCTTTCCCGTCTTCAACACTTCCCTGATTTTGTTTTTATCAAGCGTGGTTTTCCGGTCATCATGAGAGAGAATGACGCAGCTCTCGTCTGAAAAATCGCATATATACACCATGAGGTATTTGGCTGAGCCGTCTTTTTCAAAATTCTCACGCGACACTCTGAGCCGGTGATGGCCGTCGGCGATAACGAATTTCTTTTTCCCGAGAAACGAAAGTAGCTCGGCGCCGATTTTGGGCTGAATGCGGTAAAGCGCGGCTTTTTCACCGGGAATGCTGTAAAAAGATTCCTTCTTCGCTCCCGTGAGAGCTTTTTTGATGCGCCGCGAAACCCCTTCCGTTATCAAAAAGATCGGCGAAAAATTTACGGGCAGTTTTTTAAGAAGACGGCTCCGGTCAAGGCGGTGCTTTCTGTGAGTTTTTTCATGCGGGATAATGCTTTCTGCTGATGTTTTGCTCCAGTCAAGACGGGCGACGATACCCGCGCGGCTGTATTTTTTGCCGGAAAGCTCAAAGTCCTGTGTCAGGAGGAAAATCCCCTCTTCACCTCTGATTATATTTTTTCCCTCCCTCCATCTTCTAAAAAAATCAGCTGCCCTCGAAAAACTGTTTCGCCTGCCGTCATCCGAAGGATACTTCCGGCCCAGCACAAGACGCACGACATTCCTCTTGTGACGGCGGTATAGTGTTTTTTGATCAGCCGCGCTGATAATGTCGTAGGGCGGCGCGATAAAAGCGCTCTTATCGTACGGCCCGGCGTAAATATAAGGCCTGAATGTCTTGAGTGTCACCATGGCGTGATTGTAATAAAAAAGGGGGACGGAGGAAAGTCGGACTTTCCTCCGTCCCCCTTTTTTGTTTACTTTTTGAACTGGATATCCATCTCACGACCGTCATCAAGCCGGAGCTTGAGCATTTTCTCCTTCGGCTCATCAAAATTAACGGCCGTTATGATTGTCTTCATGTCGTCATTATCTATGGTGAGCACACCGGGACCGGGCAGGCGTTTCCGGCAATAGAATGTGAGAGCGCCTCCGGACATCTTGAAACGCGATGAGCCGCGCCATTTCTTTCCGTCAGATGAAAGCTCAAAATCTTCGGAAGATGTCTTTACATCTATCTTCCCGTCATACTGGGCGGGGGCTTTAAGGTTCAGCTCAAGAGGCAGTCCCGTGAGAAAACCCCGGTCACTTTTAATTTCCAGTTCTATGTTGAGCTCTTCTTTCTCTCCGGCCGCCCAGGAAGACTCCTTATCCAGATATTCTCCTTCCAGTTTTTCGGGAGAAGTTGGAGAAGCTCCCGCTCTCACGCTTGTTTTTTCTCCCTGCTTACAGAGGATTTTTCCGTAATCGTTAAAAACATCCACCATGCCGTCAAGGACATACACCTCGGTCATATTGCCCAAGGCCCGCACGCCGAATTTTGTGCCTCTCACGGCAGCCACGGCCTGAGGCGTGCGCACCCTGTAGTCGGCTCCGGGCCGCACCTTTGAAAGAATCTCGCCGAGGATCATATCCATTTCTTCTCTTCTGTCTCCCTGCTTTTCGCTGAGCTTGATCACGAATTCCGTTTCCTCGTTCACCTCTATTTCTATGCCGCTTATAAAGTTTATGACGGCGCGCGATTTTTTAGCCGTTTTTACCCTGTCCCCCTCAAAAAGAAAATCACCGGTTTTCGCTTTTACCCATTTGCCGGCGGAAGACGCGCTCATCACCGACACCCTTCCTGCTGTCTCGCTGATTACGGCCAGGGGGGACGCGGCATCAAGAACCGCCGTATAGGGGCTGACGCACAACAGCGCCGCAAACATCACAAAAACCGTTAAGCCCCCGGCCCTTTCAATTATTCTCATTTGATTATCTCCACTTCAGCGTTTTTAATTTTCAGCTTTCCCGCATTTATCGCATCCAGCGCTTCTTTGAGAGAACCCCCGCCGATTGTGATATCCGACGGCCCGTATCCTTCCAGCGCCGAGAGAACGCCTTTGTCCTTTATCTTAGACCTGATTATTTTCCAGGCTTCATCCAAACTGTAATCCGCCGACTCCTCCGTTTTTGCAAGCGATTTTTCCTTAAGGTCACAATCAATAATGACAACCGCGCTTTTCTTCAGCTCTATTTCCCTTATATCGCTGTCATAGCCGTCCTTTTCAAATATGAGGTTATAGGCGCCGCTTTTCACGCCCATCAGTTTATAAAAACCTTTGGCATCTGTCCGGGTTTCGCCCGCGCTGCGATACTCACCGCCGGGGCTTTTTTTCATCAGTTTGACAAGCGCTTTATCCAGAGGGTTCTTTTGCTCGCCGCTGAACACCTGCCCTTTGACGACAGCGCTGCCTGACTCCTCTTCACTTTCCGCGATTATGGATGCGGCGGAGACGGATATGTTATTTCCCGTGTATGCCCTGTCTTCCGCCACATTGACATTGACGGCTTCGCCCTCTATACCTCCACCCGCAACTGATATTTTGTATTGGCCTTTGACCAGTTTTTCAAATTTATACTGACCTCCGGCGCCGCTTAGGGCATCTCTCTTCACGGGGCCTTCCAGCGTCAGCTTTATGCCGGGGATTCCGTTTTCCGTGCCGCGTTCCACAACCCTTCCTAATATTTTCGGCACATTTCTCCACTCTTCCGGAAGCGGCACGCTGAAGCTCTTCGTCAGCACATTGTCCTTGGCGTTCTCGTCGGCAACTTCAAGCATGGCTGTCACTATTATATTTTCCTGCCGTATCGGGCCGATCTCAAAGAGGGCTTCGGTTTTTCCTGAAGGCATCAGAGAATTGAGCTGGGCGAAACCCGACAGCACCCCGCCCACAAAAAGGTTCACCTTAACAGCCGCCTCGCTCTGATTCCCCATATTGCTTATTTCCGCTTTTAATATCACCTTGTCCGGCGGCGCGCTCATGGGATCGTATTCCAGACCCGTGACGGCCAGGTTCCTGTATGAGACCGACACCACCTCTTTTTTCAGGGTGAAAGCGTATATATCCGAGGAGGCGACACGGCTCCCGTCGGAAGAGATGCCCTCCACTTTCCAGTAATACTGTGTGCCGCCCGACAGCTTCTGCCTGTCTTCCGGAGGATTGAGAGGATACTGCGCGTAGGAAGCGGGCGTCTCAAGAGTCCACAGCGGATTATAAAAAGACCTTTCCTCGGCCACTCTCACCCTGTATTTGGGAGCGCCGCTGGCAACCCAGCGGAAAGTGACCGGCTTGTCCATAAGGTCAATCACGCCGTCGTAAGGGTATGTCAGGGTGATGATAGGCGAATATATGTTGAATGATTTGGATTCGTCAGAGGCCTGGTCGGCGCCGTCCACGACGAGTTCCGCGCGGAAACGGTACATGCCCGGCCCGGAGTAAAAATTCATCGGGATATTCCTGAGAGAAGAGGCGCCGGAACCGACATTGGCCTCGGTTGAATTGCTGTCGTGCAGAAAGACCCGCGCGCCGGAGGGGTTGAAGATGTAGAACTTGTAGAATATCCTTGAGTCATAGGCCGAACTGCAGTAGCTCTCTATCCTGAGATTTATTCTCTCGCTTGAAGAGAAAAAACTCCGTGAGGCGCCGGAGGTGTCGGTCACCGCTGTCTTTGTAATAATAACGCTCCCCGCGAAAGCGCGCGCGGGAAGCAGAAAAGCCAGAGCCGCCGCCGTCAACAGCGCGCATATTTTATTTGCTTTCATTGTCCTCATTCCCCGATATCCTGCGTCCCTTGTTCCGGAAGCTTTTTTTTTGCATCGCCTCTTTAAGCATGGCGCGAACCTCGTCACATTTTTTGTCTTCGGCGAACATAAGAGCGTTGTAGCCAAGATTATCGCGAATATCCGCGTCAGCGCCTTTTTCCAGCAGCATGCTCACCGCCGAACTGGAGCATTCAACAGAGGCCCATATGAGCGCGGTCCAGCCGTTCTTATCCTTCGCGTTTATGTCGGCGCCGTTTGAGATAAGCAGTTCCGCGCAGTCAAGAGCATTGAACCTGATCGCCCTCATCAGAGCCGTTCTCCCGAACCAGTCGCAGCCGTTGACATCCGCGTCTTTCTTGATCTCCAGCTTCAGCCGCTTCACATCATTTCTCTTCAGTATAGCAGAACTTATGCCGGCGGCAAAAGCGCCCTGAGCGCAAAACACAACACACAAACAAAGCGCGAATCTCCTGCTCATCATCATTATCTCACCACCCCTATTTTTCCTCTATACTGCTTTTTACCGCCGCCGGCGGAATCCCTGAGCTCAAGTGTGTAAAAATAAACGCCGCTTGCCACATCCTGTCTGTCATTATTTCTCAGGTCCCATATAAATTCACAACCGTCCCGGGAATCTTCGTCTCTTTTGAAAGCGCTGAAATCGCGGGATTTCCGTACCAGCTCACCCGTAAGCGTGTATATTTTGAGGTCAGCGTCGTAGCCGGCGGCGCCGATATAAGCTATGTGCACACCCGCTTCACTTGTTTTAAGCGCCGCAAAAGGATTCGGCCAGCAATAGACCTCGGCGCTTACAGGGAATGTGAAACTGAGCGTAGCCGATGCGCCGCCGGAAAGGACGAGCGTTTCGCTGTTTGAATACCTGCTCCCGTCCCAGGCCCTCGCGCTGTATCTGCCCGGGAGAAGGTTGCTCACCCGGAAAGAACCGTCGGACGCGACGGGTATTCTCATAACTTTTCTGCCGGCGCTAATTTCAACAAAGGCGTATTCCGAAACGGACTGCGGCATTATAAGACCGGACGCTGAGCGTATTTTTGATGCGCTGAGGCCCGAAACCATGCCTTGAACGACACCCAGGTCAAAGTTAACGCCGAGCGTAAAATTAAAAGCCGCAGTGCCGTTCGGGGTCTGTTTTTCCGCCGAAGACTCAAGGCCGCCGGCGCCCGTCCAGGTGGCGCGCACGGTGTATGTGCCCACACCAAGGTCTGTGATGGTGTAACTGCCGTTGACCGTCGTAAAGGGTACTCCGGTGGAAAGCCCCGCGACGTATGCCTCAACATAAAAGCCGGTGATAGGAGTGCCGTCTTTCTGCGTGACGATGCCGGAAAT
>Ga0210051_1000504_pt1 | contig 36654 bp, 29 predicted proteins | sample CryGey092014_all_FD_185464 | JGI IMG/M metagenome (GOLD analysis project Ga0210051, IMG submission 185464) | Groundwater microbial communities from aquifer - Crystal Geyser CG23_combo_of_CG06-09_8/20/14_all (SPAdes) (version 2) | ecosystem: Environmental > Aquatic > Deep subsurface > Groundwater...
TCTGGTTAGGGGCAGAAAGATTAAACCGATTCCGGCTATAAAAAGCCACCAGTACAAAACAATCATCAAGTCCTGAGTCATAGGTGTATTTTAAGTTCAGCTCGGCTATAATTCAAGTAATGAAAACCAAAGAAATTCGGGTAGGACTGGATTTAGACGGAGTTGTTGCCAAGCATAGTTTAGGCGGTTTTTGGGTAAAAGTAAGGATAATTAAGGAGGCGATTTTAAAAGGTGCCCATTCAAAAAAATATTATTTCCCCAAGACGAAATTGGAACAATTGGCCTGGATCGTCATAAACTGGTGCCGGGTTCCGGACAAAAAAGGGACCGATTTGTTAAAAAGTCTTGCCCAAAAAAACTTTTGCTTTTTTTTAATTTCCAGCCGTCTGAAATTTAATTATCCTTCAACCATAAAATGGTTAAAAAAGTACGGACTTTTTACTTTATTTAAAAAAGTATTGTTGAACACCAAAGACGAGAACCCGATTTATTTTAAGGTTGAAAAAATAAAAAGCGAAAAAATTGACTTTTTTATTGATGACGACTTGGAAGTATTAATTGCCCTTTGTCAAACAAAAGCTAAATTGTTTTGGATCGTTCCGGGGCATAAAAACGGGGACGAAAATCACGAAAATAAAATTATCAATTGTAATTCTTATAAAGAAGCTTTAGAAAAAATTGTTATTGGGATTGATAAAGGTATTTGTTGAATAGTTTTCCCCACTGGGTATCCATATAAGCTTTAATTCTTTTTTTGCCGACAAAATTATACCAGTAGGTGTCGTGGTAAAGGTTTGAGGCCATATAACTCCAGGGGGCGATAATCGTTTGCAGTAAAAGTTTCTCAAACCAGGGTGGCGTGTGGTGGTAAATAAATTTTTGGCCTCTCGATGCAAACGTGTCCGCTTTTTTAAAATGGAAGTTTATTTTTTCGATATCCTCGCCAACAACTTTTATTTTTTTTGGGTCGGCAACACCCAGGTCCTGTTCTTGAGCTAATCTAAGATACGGAATTTTTAAAGGATCAAAACCCATCATTTTGGCGGCGGCGGCATCAATGGCGACACAGTCGCCGCTTGCCAGAAGATAATTTTTTTCGTGCCATTCCATAGCGCGGGGACCGGAACCGGATCCGACAACGGTGCCATCCATTACCGCAAAAATTCCCGGGTGGATTTCTTTTTGGATTGTTAGTAGATCAACGATTGTTTCGTGGATATGTCGGTGAGCAAAATGGCGGACAGTCTGAAGCATACCAAAATAATTTTTAATCGCGCCGGTAGTGGTGGTAAAAACATGCATTTTCATGGTCGGCAGGTGAATCATATTCGCTCCGAAAATTAATTCCGGCAGTTGTATTCCGTCGGGAAATATTTTGTCTAAGATGAGAAGTTTATTCTTGGGTTTATATATTTTGTAGGGGACATCGGTTAAATAGGTCATTTTAAGACCGTATTTTTTTAAGACTCCAAGCCAGCCGTTATTTTCACTGCCTTGCCGGACATCGGTAACAACGGTCCTGTTTTCTACCGGAATGATTTGCGAAGGTTTAAATCCGTCTTCCAGCAGGGTTTTGACGACCCCTTCCAGCTCCCAGGGAGGAGTTGAACAAGCGGGATAAAACCTGGTCCAAGAAAGATTGAGCTTAAGGACAACGGGGAGATTTTTGTCTATGTATTTTTGATAATCAGCCTTCTTTAACAGTTTTTGATAGTCGGAGATAACTTTTTTAGGCCCGGTTTTGGAAACATATACTTCGTTCATGAGAGAAATTTTATCATTTGGTATCTACTTTGCCAATCGGGACAATTTTACCGATGAGAAAGGCCACCTTCCCATTAGGATAATTAAGAGTTTTTTCCACTAAAAAGCGATTTTTGAAGCCAGAATTATTTAAATATTCCGGACTTAAGGAGAAAAGCTGTCGTCTAGACGAGTTGTATATTTGTGGATCGCGCCATAAATCGCCCATTTTACATTTTTCTTGGCAAGTACTTTTTGGGTCATAAAACTTTAAGAAAATTTCCCCAGAATTAAATTCCCCACTCATATAAAGATCGTCATATTGGTCTTTGATTGAAAGAAAATATTTCATGATTTCTCTTGAACCATATTGCCAACCCCAGAAATCAGAGGTGGTTCTCGGGTTTTCTCTAAAGCGTTGAAGCAAATTAAGGGCTGATAAAAAAATCGCAATTACTAAAGAAAAAACAAAAATCATTTTGGCCCAATATTTATAAGAAGTTGACAACTTTGAAAGGATTTGAAAGATGCTCCATAAACCGAAGGCGATTAATATATGGAACGGAAGAACACCGAGGTAAGAGCGAGTAGCGAATGGTGTACCGTCGTTAGTTAGCGAATCGGCGATGGGGAAAAGAAAGAGAAGAAAGAAGACAAAGGTTAATTCAATCTTTTTTTTCTTAATGATTTCAATAATTGACCAAACAATTCCAACGATTATGAGTATTTTTTGGTACGGATAAAGGAGTCCCAAACCGGCAATAGAATGGCGTCGAATGAACTGCCCGGGAAAGTCGGTATCGCCTTTCTGAAAGAGAAAAGTATCTGAATAATGAAGAAAGTACTTCTTCCAAAAGTGATTTAAGCGGGCTGTATGTAATTGATTTTGGACGGGTTGATTTTCGATGTCGATTCCCATCGTGTCTTTAATTCTCTGAAGGCTGTGCGGATCAGTGAGATGAAAATGAATAAACGGGATAAGAACTATTACATAAAGAAAAATCATTAGAAAAGCAACTTTAAAATATTTCTTGAAAAAAAGAAGAAGGATTGTTAATCCGAAAACAATAGGGGTTATTAATCGCGAAGGGGTATAACTGTAAGTAGTCAGACCGAAAAATAGAGCAGAGAGAGCAAAATACCCCATTCTTCTTTCCTTGAAGGCTTTAATAAAAAATAGGTAGCTTGTTAAGGTAAGAAAGGTCCATGAATAATAATCACCCATATTTAGACGACTGATATGGAAGTGCCAAGGAGACAAGGAAAGAAGGAGGGTTCCCAGGAGAGCAATAGATTTGGGAATAAAGTGCGTTAGTACTAAGTAAAAAATAAGAAGTTCTATTGTGCTCCAAAAAATGGGGGTTAATCTGACTGCTCTTTCGTTAAGACCGAAAAGTCCGACAAAAGGAACGGTGAGATAAACCTGGTAGGGACTGGTATTATCATAATTGAAACCTTTAAAAAATAATGGGAAAAACTCGCCATGATGGTCTTTGCCTGTTTTTAGAATTGATAAAGCGTCTATGCCCATTAAGGCCTCGTCACAGAAAAAGCCGGTAGGATTGGAATCTAATCTCCAAAACCGAATTAAAAAAGAAAAAATAAGAACAGCAATCAGTAGAAGATTTGTTTTAGAGATTTTCTTCATTTTATTTGACTAACTTCGGCCACAATTCCGTATTGTTCTGCTAGACCGGCAAAAAGCTTATTAGTAGACTGAATTTTAAAAAATTGGGAGACCAAATTTTCTTTTTCTTTTTCTTTCCTGACAAAACTTCCTTGATCAAGTATAACGAAGAAACGTTTTAAATAATTTGACGGGTAAGGAATAAGGTCGACGATAATAACTACTTTTTTCGTTACCCTCTCAGCCTCTTCTAATAGTATTTTAACTTCTTGATCAGAGAAATGATGAAGGGTACTGACTAGAAGTGAAGCGTCGAATTTTTTTGGAGAAAAGGGAAGACTAAGGGCATTTCCGTGAATAAATTTAATTTTTCTGTTTCCGTATTTCCTTTGAGCAAAAGAAATAAAATAAGGATTGATGTCGATGCCTACATAGTCCTCTTTGTTTTTTTGGATGAAGTCGCCAGTACCACAGCAGATGTCTAAAACACTTCGGCAGTGATATGTTTTAAGAGTTTTCCTCACAAAATCTTTAAGGCTCTTTTGACTGCCAGTAACTAAATATCGTAAGGAATTAAAATATATCGGCTTGTTTACAAAAGTATGCAAGAAAATATAGTTTTTAAAATCTTTAAATTTCATAAAATTATCGTTTCTTTTTAGTCATTTTTCTTGAAAATAATGACTTTTGGGTGGTCGTAGACGGTGAACGACTCATCGGCCGATGAGTCATTAATTTCTAATTTCAAATTTCTAATTTTTAATTTGGGATATGAAGAAAATTCGGCGACTTTTTGGAAACCAAGCTTGCCTGAAAATAAATCCCGGTAATACTGGGCAGTTTTGGGATAACAAACCTTATATTTTTGGCAATCGGCTAATTTTTGCAAAGGGACATAAAGACGGTTTGAAGCAAGGATAATATAATTAGCCTTTTTGAGATTAGAATTAACCTTTTCCCACTTAAGCGTTGAAGAATCATTTTCATACATTGGCATTTCTAAAAGATGATATTTTTCTCCGCCGAAAGTCGGCAAACCGTCATCCCAGTGTTCAAGCGCCAGAGACGACCCGGCAGGAATATTTTTATTGATCCACTCACTGGCGGCGGTTCTGGTATTTGGGCGGGAATAAATAGAAAGAAAAGCGGTTGACCAAAGAAGTGTGGAGAATAGGATAAACAGAGCCGATAGAACTAATCTTTTTTTTGAACGGCGAAAGAGGGTTGATAAAAACCAAGCGGAAAACAGAAAAAATATCGGGTAAAGCGGGGAAAGATAGCGCATAAATTTAACCGCAAAACAGCCGACAACCAAAAAGTAGGCGAAGAAAAAAGAAAACAGAATCAGTATTTTTGCTTCCTGTTCTTCGTTCCCTGGTTTGGGAAATTCCTTTAGTAGATAAAAAATTAAATAAACAACGGAAATAACCGAAGTCAACCCCAGCGGAATACCAGCGCCCCAAAAAATCATATTTTTCAAATGGTAGAGGTAGGGGGTTGTTCCAACATATTGCAGTGTGTAAGGGAAAACATAGGCATTTTTGGTCATTGCCTGCTGTTCCTTGGTTTGGCGCCAAAAAGTGGAGAAATCAATGATGGCGTACGGCTCAAGAATGATAAAGGTGATAATGGTTATAAACAATATAACGGTTAAATATTTGACGTTGACCAAAATAAACTTTGCCAAACGGTACAGTTTGTTTTTAAAGATGACAATTTTCTTTTCGGTAGAATAAAAGATTTTTTTATCTTTAAAAAATAAGCGCATTCTTCGGCCGATAACCAGAATCAAGCCCATGGCAATGGAAGTTCCAACGGAGGCAATCAGGACGGTAGCCGAGACTTTCGTTGCCAGTGCAAAACCAAAAGGGATCCCCACTAAAAAAGAATTTTTTAAAGAAGGTTTTTCATAAAAAATAATTAATCGATAAAGAGTTAAACAAACAAAAAATGTTAAGAAGGTATCTACCGCAAAAAAATGGGAAAGCTGGATTGGGAAAGCACAAAAGGCGTAAAAAGCAGAAGCCAAAACACCAATTGCCGGGGAGAAGATTTTTCTTCCTAATTTAAACAATAATATTACTGTACCAATATCAAACAAGGCAGAAAGCACTCTTCCGGTTAAATTAATTGAAGAATAGGTTGACAGAAGCGGATTTTGAAAAACAAAGGCAGTAATACTTGAAAATATTTTTAATAAATAAATAGGGAAACTGCCATAAGGAAAGAATTTTGGATTAAGCGGGCTTTCCGCAGAAAAGAACTCGGACAAAGTTGCCGGGAACTGAATTTTCCCGGTCACCATAACGAGCATTCTTTCGTCCGGGTGAAGATGCTGGCCCTGGTCCCAGTTAAGGCCATAAAGGCGGAAAAATAGAGCAAGGATAATGATGAAAAAAAGAATTATTTTATAACTAATTTTATTTAAAAAGATTTTCATAATCATTTGCGGTTAAATAAGTTCTTTTTTTATAAATTCTAATTGTCGGGTGGTCAAAGACAGTAAATGTCTCCTCGCTTTGCTCGTCGTCAATTTGAAATTTGAAATTTGAAACTTGAAACTGGGGAAAAGGACGAAATATTTTTATTTCTGTAAAACCTAGTTTACCGGAAAAGAGCAGTTGGTAATATTTGGTGGTTAAAGGAAAATTTCTTGGGAGGCGCAGGTGGTTGGCAAATATCCGGCGGGAAGGGATAATAATAAAGTTTGATTTTTCAAGAGAGTCTAATAATTTTGGGAACAGTTCTGGATTTTCATCAAGATGATAGAAATCGAAAGATACGGGAGTAATTGAGTAATTAGGACGAGAAATCGGGAGGTCGACGACATTGCCGGTGTCATAAAGAATTTGGGAACCGGCGGGAATATTTTTATAAATCCATTCGGAGGCGGTAAAACGAATATCGGGGGAAAAATAAATAGAAGAAAAAATGATTCCGGGAATAACCGCAAAGAAGACGGCTAAGTAGCTTAGGTATCTTAAGTTTCTTAAGTGTCTTAAGTGACCTAAGAATAAACCGGAAAAAATGGGGAAAAAAGCGAAAATCGGGGACATAAAACGGGTCCATTTGGTGAACAAAAAGGCTTGGGAGAGAAAATAAAATAAAAAAGCGAGAGTAGTAATTAATAATTGGTAATTAGTAATTAGGGAATACTGAGTTTTTTTCTTAATGGGAGCAAGAGAAATCAGGGAAACAAGAAAACCGAGAATACCGAGGATGAAAATTGGTGCCCCAAGAGCGTAAGGAAGGATTTTTTGGAGTTGAAATAAAATTGGTTTTGTGTCAATAAATTGACGGGTGTAAAAGACCAAGGTTTGGCCGGTGGCAACAGAAGTTTCGTAAAGTAAGGTTCCGCGCGATTCTTTAAAAGCAAGTAAGAGGTAGGGAGAACTGATGAGGGTAAAAATGAGAGCGAAAATAAGAGCAAAAAGATATTTCCCAAAGAGTTTCAGGAAATCAGCGAAAGTTTTAAATTTCGTTACCGTTATAAAAATTATGAAAGTTATAAAAACAGGGAAGCCAAAAACAAGTGCGCTGATTTTGGTACCGATTGCCAAACCAAAAACTATTCCTAAAAAAATGAAATATTTTAATTTTCGAGCCTCAAAAATTTTAAAAGAAAGAAATAAAATAAGAAGAAAAAAGAAAGAAAGTAAAGATTCGGTCGTGCCAAAATGAGAGATTTGGATAAGACCGGGGGTGAGGGCGACAAGAAGGGTGGCGAGAAGCGGGGGTGAGAAGTGGAAAGTGGGTCGAGGGTGAGAGGTGGGGGTGAGCTTTTTTGAGATAAGATAAACCAAATAAACCGTACCAACTCCGGCAAGGGCGGACCAGAAACGGAGAAAAAAAATCGCTTCCTGACTGTTTATAAAACTAATTTTTATCCAGGGAATTAGATTATAAATAACGGCGGAAAAATAGGATAGATAAAGAGGAAATTGGCCGTAGGCAAAAAAGTGCGGATTAAGTTTATCCTGCCAGCTTAATTGGGTAACGGCACGGGCCATATTCCATTCATCGGGATGAGGCGTGTAAGGAAAACACCAAGTAAGACCGCCAAATCTAACTAAAGCTGCCAAAAGAAGAATAGCAATCAGATTCCAGTTCGATTTTTTTAAAACCAGTTTCACTTAATTAATTTTAAATTTTTAATTTATAATTTTTATTCAATTTTTAAAATGTACAAATGTTTAAATTTTTAAGAAACTAGTTTTTCTCTATTTAAAAATTAAAGCATTAAAAATTCCGTATGCTTTTGATTAAAAATTTCATTTCAAATTAAAAATTGTGGATTTCCCTCGTTAGTTTCTTTCCTAATTTAATAGCATAATTAATTCCTCTGTCTTCCGGATATACATGATGCAGGCTGGTCCAAAATAAATTTGGAATTGGCGTTTTTATTGAAGGAAGCGAGGTTTGAGAGTAATTAAGGGTGGGGATGGGTTGAGCGTATAAATCAGAAAATAATTTGAAATTTGAAATTTGAAATTTGAAATTAGGGTTGATTTTTTTTAAATATGGCAGGAATTCTTTTAAAATATCCTCTTTCTTCATTTTAAAATAGCGGTGGTTTTGGGGATAATAACCGCCGACATAGACAAGATGTTCTCCGCCGTAATGTTTGGGATCAATGAAATTGGTATGTTCAACCACCGCTATAAAAGGGAAGCCCGGTTCGTTTATGTTCAGCCAATAAGTATTATCTGCCAAAAATTTATCTTTTAGCGATAAAACCAAATTTAAACAGCCGATCATTTTCAGATTTTGAATTTTATTCTTATAACTTTCAGGCAGATCTGGCGTTATTTTCAAAAAAACTTGTGCCGGAGCGGTAACAAAAATTTTATCGGAATTGTTAAAATGATTTAAATCATTTAAGTTTTTAATTTCCGTGTTAAGAAATATTCTGCCTTTATTGTTTTTAATGTTTTCCGCTAATTTATTAATTAATATTTGATTTCCGCCTTCAAAATAGCCTAAAGAAAAACTTCTTTTTTTAACTCTGGTCCAAAACCAAGAAGCGGGAATTTGGTGATAATCACCGCCGAATTTGCTTTCCAAAAGCGGTTTCCAGAGAGTGTTAAACGAACCCTCGCCCATAAATGTTCGAATAAATTTTTCGGCGGTGATTTTTTCCAGGGGTTTCCAGAAGGGATTTATTTTTAAGAAAGCACTGACGATTCCGGTTTTTACTTTATCGGCCAGATTCAACTTTGAAAAAGAGAGAACACTTCGCGGGTTGTCAAAACGGTAAATATTTCCGTCAACAAAAATGGACGATTTGGGAATTTTGAAAAAAAGTTTATTTTCAATTTCCAATTCTTTGGCAAGTTCCAAAACCTCTTTATCGGAAGAAAAAAAGTGATGATAATATCTTTCCAGCGACCACTCCCAATTATTATTCTTGAAAGACCCTCCTAGTCCGCCAAGCTCACTTTCTTTTTCAAAAACAAAAACAGAGTGCCCTTTTTGACTTAGATAATAAGCGGCGGTTAAACCACTGAACCCGGCGCCGATGACCGCTACTTTCATGGTTGAATTTTAACTCCTGGGGGGCATTTTTTAAAGAAGAAGGAAAGCCAAACCGATAGCGACAAACATGACTCCTCCGCCTAAGAAAATCCAGGTCGGCAGATCAGTCCCCGACTTTAGAACTTGGCCTGAAGGGACGGTCGTCCTGCTTGGTTTTTCGGTCGGGGTTGGGGAAAGAGTGGGGGTTGGGCTTGGAGAGATAATCTCTCCTGAAGGAGTGGCGGTATAAGTTGGGAGGTCGCTTGTCCCGGCGGCCAAAACAATAAAACCACGACTGACGGTTTTTATAAAACCATCCTTATCGACATAGGAAACTTTTATCTGATGATTTCCAGGAGTTAGCGGTTTTGCCGGCGACCATTTCCATTGTCCTTGCTTGTCGACATTAGTTTCGTCTAAAATTTTTTCTTCGGACTCAACGACAATGTTAAGGAGTTTTTCTTTTGGGCCGGTGCCGAAAAATTCCGGTATCGGGTTATTGATATTTTCTTCTTCCGACGGATAGACAATAATAACTTCTTCATTTTGGCCCACAGATTCAAAGCCGGCAAAATTCAGTGTCCCGGTAGGAAAAACGTTAGAACCGATGGCTACCGTCGGAGTGGGGATGTTTGGGTTCTTAATAAAATCATAACTTTGTCCTAAAACAATATCCGGAGCGGGATTGTCGCTCCCGGCGGCCAAAATGGCGGAAGCGGTTTGTCCGCCTGCCTGGACAAAAATTTCTTCTATTTGAGCCGACTGGTCGTAATTCAAATAATTTTGCAAATCGTCGGTTCTGGTTTTAGAAAGCAAAATCATCCAATAACCGTTTTCTTCCACCAAGCCGGCTTGGGTGACAGCCCCGGATAGGGACAAATAGACAATGGCGCCGACTCCGGGAGTTCCCTGGGAGGTCAAAATCTTTCCTTGGGCGATATCACTGGCGGGCAGGGCTTTTTCTGGGGCAGTGGTTACTTCATAGGGTTTACCTGCCTGAGTGTAGCTTTTGTTGGCCGATGAAATTTTAAAGAAATATTTAGTGCTTGTCTTAAGATTATCAAGCAGGACATAATGTATCTTGTAATTGCCAAGCACTTCTTTTTCTTCATCCCTAATATCTTTTTGGGTTTTGTCAACCGAAGAACTTTCTCCATAAAGGATGGCTCCTGAGGCTTGAGAGTCAGTTATCCAGGAAACAACGAACGAACTACTGTCAATGTTTGTAATTTTAACTTGCTGGGGAAAACTTTCAGAAGATGCTTTCAAAAAATAACCCTGTCCTTTGTCGATAAGAATAACCCCTCCGGCTAGTCCTGTAATAATTAAAAAAATTGCCGCAAAAACAGGGATTTTTTTAATTTTAATAGTTTCTTTTTTCAAGTTCATCAAAGACCTCTTCGTCAAGTTGCGGATTAATAATCCTTGTTTCTTGAGGAGTTAAAACCGGCTTCTCCCCCGGCTTATTTAAAACTTTAAAAACACCCAAATATATCAGGACAATAGCGATTGATAAGGCCAAAACCGCCATTAAAAATATTTCTTTATTTAATCTTTTTTTTACTTTATTCATTTTCAAAAAATATAACACCGGAAATATTTAGCTGAAGGGTGGTGTTAATTATTTCCTCTTCTTTTTTCTTTGTTTCGGAGATACCGGTTAACTCAATTTTGATCAGGCGGCGCGAGCTTTCCAAAAGCGAAACAAAATTTTTTAGATTTAAATAATCGCCTTTGGCGTTAGTAGAAAAATTGATCGTTTGACCGGAAGAGGGTTTTTGGGATTGGCTGACCGGTGGGGCAGGGTTAAGATCAATCTTCTCAAAAGTTAGAGATGATAATTCAACTTGTGAGGATAAAGCGGTGCTTTCTAAAAAGTTTGCCAGCCAGGGAAACTCGCTTTTTTCCGGTAAGGCCTGATTTAACATTGGCAGCCGTTGGCTGTTTATCGCATACACCTTTTGGGCGGCAACCAGTGAGTTAATTTTTTTGTCTAAAAGAAGACTGGCCGCCTCTTTTTCTTCTATTTCCTTGATTAGTTTAGTGATCGTAATAACTGTCGGCCTGATCGCCACAATTAAAAAAAAGGCCACGGTAGAAACAGATAATGAAAGCCAGATAAGAGGTTTTTTTTGGTCTGTGTTCATTTTTTAAACACGGCGCTGATTTCAAAATTAATACCAGGCGCAAATTCTTTTTGGCTTATTGTCCCTAGACTGATTTGGGAGAAGTTTGGCTGTCTTTTAATTCCGGTCAAAAGGAGACTGATTCCTTGTTCGGAAAGACTATTTCCGCTTATTCTTAAATTGCTCTTCTCTATCTGAATCGCATTAAAGGTCACATCCAGTGGAATCAGTTGGCTTACTTGATTGACGATGACCGAGGGCCTCTGTTCTTCAGCCAGAATACCTTTGATCAGTTTTGCTTTTTCTTGAACAAGAAGAAATTCTTGTTCAAAGTCAGCCATAGAACTGACCATTGCCTTTTTTTGTCTTAGGCTGTCAAACAGGTTGGAGAGTTTGGTGTCAAAATAAAATCTTGATAGAAAGGCGCAGATGACCACAAATTCAGTTAAAACTACAATCCACCGGCCGGTCGAGGTAGCCCAATTTAACAATTTTCCCGCGTTGGTGTTTTCAAAACCTGTTTTAGGAAAGAGATTAACCTTCGTTTTTCCGAGCATTAACTAAAGTATAGTGGAAAGTTCCTGGAGTTGTCAAAGCCTGGCGAGTTTACTCTTAATTCTTTTGGCTTTATTTTTGTGAATGATTCCTGATTTTACCGCTTTGTCGGCAGCGGAATAAAGCAAGGAAAGGTCGTCTTTGGCCTTAGACTTTATAAATTTTTTAATCAAATTTTTCAATGCGAGTCTCTTCTTTGAATTTAGAAGATATCTTTTTTTGCTCTGTCTGAGAGCCTTTTTGGCTCCAACGATAATCGGCATAATGGGAATTATACCCGATTACCCCTTTAAAAAGCAATAATTTATTAATATACTCGGAAGTAAAAGATGATAAAGAAATTTTGGCAAAATGGACGCGAGCTTTTAATCCGGCCGCAGTCGGGTATTTTTTCGGCGGCTTTGGTAATTGCTCTGACTTATGGAGTTTCGATGGTTTTAGGAATATTGCGGGAAAGAATTTTGGTGGCAAAGTTTTACACTTGCTGCCGTGGCCAACTTGACAGTTATTATGCGGCTTTTAGGCTTCCGGATATAATTTTTCAACTGGTAGTTATCGGCGCGCTTTCTTCAGCTTTTATCCCGGTATTTTCGGAAAAATTAACAAAAAATAGAAATGAAGCTTACCGGTTGTCTTCATCCCTAATAAATCTTTTTTTAATTTCATTTTTACTTTTATGTTTAATTGTTTATTTTTACGCCAAGCCGCTTTCTTTATTTATAACAGGAAACTTTTCTTCTTCTCAAATTGATTTAATGGTGGGAATGACCAGGTTAATGCTGTTGGCGCAGGTTTTCTTTCTGATCTCCAATTTTTTTTCGGCGATGATCCAATCTCAACAGCGTTTTTTACTACCCTCGTTGTCGCCTGTTGTTTACAACTTAGGAATTATTGTTTCCATTTTATTATTTGCCGGCCGGTGGGGAATTTGGTCAGCCGCCGCCGGGGTAGTCTTGGGTGCCTTTTTGCACTTGCTGATTCAGATTCCTTTGGTTTACAAATTGGGATACCGCCATGCTTTTATTTTGGAAAAAACCGCTGGAGTCCGCCGGGTTCTTAAATTAATGGTGCCAAGAACCCTTGCTTTAGCGGCCGGTCAAATAGAATTAACTTACAGCGTGTTTTTGGCAACTTCGCTTTCTGCCGGATCACTAACTCTTTACAACCTGGCTCAACGTCTGGCTGATTTGCCGGTTAGGTTAATGGGTACTTCTGTCGGCCAAGCTGCCCTGCCGACTCTTTCGGCTCAACTGGCTCAAGAAAAAAAAGAGGATTTTATAAAAACTTTAAATCAATCTCTAAGCCAGCTTTTTTATCTTGCTTTTCCATGCACCGCTTTGTTTTTAGTCTTAAGGCTTCAAGCGGTTCGTTTTGCTTATGGGGCAAAAACCTTTCCGTGGCAGGCAACCGTGATGACAAGTCAAACTTTAGCGATGATTACTCTTTCGATTTTTTCTCAAAGTGCGATTCAGCTTTTGGTCCGTGGATTTTATGCCTTTCATGACACAATCACCCCTTTTGTCATCAGCGTGACTTGTGTGGCTTTGAATGTTTTACTTAGTTTACTGCTGGTTAAAAAAATGAGCTTGGGGATACTGGGGTTGGCGGCGGCTTTTTCGATTACCAGTTTTGTCAACTTTTTGTTGTTATTTCTTTTTTTAAACTTTCGCAAAATCAGGTTTATTTTCCGTTCTGATTTTTATCGTTATTCAAAGATGTTTCTGGCGGCGATTTTTTCCGGGTTTATTTCTTGGTTTTTATTAAGAGTTTTGGATGGAACCGTATTTGACACTACGAAAACCATTCCGCTCTTGTTTTTAACCCTTATTTGTGCCGTTATGGGAATTTTGGTGTATTTTTTCTTTTCTCTTGTTTTTAAATTAAACGAAATGCAGATGATTTTTCGAATTTTTCGTTCGTTCGGAAGATGGAGAGACACTTTGTTTTCCGTTAAAGAGGCGATTGGTTCTCCGCCGGAAACAACCAGCGGATCCTAGTCGAAATTTTTTTGATAAAGGATTTCTTGATTAGTGGTGATTGAAAGATTGTCGATAAACCCTTCAACAGAGTTATTTTCCCGGCGGCTGCCTCCGATTAGAATAAAATCTCCAAGCTTAATATTGGAAGTTGTTTTGGTGATTGACTCTTTACCGTTAAAAACCACCTTCATTTGTTTTAAATTATTATCAAAAGAAAAAGAAAGATTGTGCCAGGTATTTCTGTCTAAAAATTCGATTGGCAGAACAACTTGTTCGACGGTTTCTCCGTAGTTAACAAAACTAGAAATTATTTTCGGGCTATCACTGTTTTCGTACCAAGCGGAAATTCCGTCTCCAACCGGATTTTTACTTTCCAAAAAAATATGTTTTTGTTTTTCCAAGGTATTCCAGTTTGGTTTAAACAAAAACGAAAACTCAGCTTGGCTGACTGCTGGTTGATTCAAGAGAAAAATTAAGGGTGGAGTATTAATGGTGAGCTTAGCGGAGGAATCTTGCGGAAGATCGGTCGCTCCCTTGGCGATAACTAAAGCCGGCGAGGCGCGATTAATTTCCAAGAGAACAACAGCGTTGGCTGCAAGATCAATGTTGGTGCTTAGGTTGTTGTTGACCGAAATTGTTTTTGATTCGGGAATAAACGGCTCGCGCGAGGGGCCAAGAAAATAAGAATTAATTTGGTATATTCCCGGAAGGGGATCTTTTAGACCTATCTCAAAATTGCTTGGTTTTTCTTTTTCGCGGGATAAAACAAAGCAGTAATTTTCTTTTCCGTCGGTGGAGCCGATTACCGTCACTCCGGACAAGGGCTCTTGTGGCTTTATTTCGAGTTCCAGCAACTTATTTAAATAGGCAAAAGAATAATAGCGGGGTTTGGGGGTAAGACCGTAAATTTGGTTAGTTATAAGACCCCATCGGCCCCAAAATTCTTTTCCCTCCGGAGAGGGTCCGTCTACCAACTCAAAAGTAAAAAGTTTATTAAGTGAATCTTTTAATTTTTCGATGGCCACAATGGTATGGCTGGCGTCAAAATACGAATCGTGCAGCTCCGACATTTCCGGAACCGATCCCCACTCCGAAATAATTAACTCCGTATCGGCGAAATGGTTTTTAAAACTGGCCAGGTTTTTTAAGTTATTGACTTCGGTTAGGGTTTTTCCCGGATTGAGTTGGTAAGAATGCCAGGAAATAAAATCCAGTCTTGTTTTACTTTCTCCGGCCCTTCGTAAAAATGTTTCTATCCAATCTTTCTTTAGGGTGGTAATGGCCGGGCCGCCGATTTTGAAAGAATTGCAGTTTTGACAATTTTCGGCGGCAAGGACGGAGGCGCGATAAAGACTGAAATACTGCTCGGGTGTCATTTTCCCGAAAAGATCCGGCTCGTTCCAGACTTCATAGTAAACACCAAGTAAGTTTTTTTGGTTTTTTCCGCTGTATTGTTGAATGGTTTTTTGCACCAAAGCCTGCCAGCCTGTTAGGTCGGAGGGGAAAGTGGTCAAGTCACCGGAAATAGGAGGGGGAAAATAAGAAAGGGCTAAAAAGGGATTGGCACCCGCCTTGATTATTTCGTTTACCCTTAAATCCAAATTGGGAAAATCGAAAAGATGGTCAATCCGAACATAGCGAGGTTGTAACGCTTGGATAAGGGGGCTGGCCGGTTCCAACATTGGTTTTTGTTCCTCCCCGCCTTGGCTGAAATTCGGCCAAATGCGGTTAATTTTTCCCTGTGGGATAATACCGTAAACAGCCACTGTCGTTTTTTCTTCGGCAAACTTACCTAAAAATTGAGTTTGTTTCAAAAGAAGAGTGATAGAAAAAACGGTTGTTGTCAGAAAAAAAAAGATAAACAATCCAAGGATTTTATTTTTTGTCATCTACTAATAATATAACACTTGACAACAGTTAGCACTCATGATAATCTACTGCTAATTATGGGGTTAGAAGAAAGACAAACAAAAGTTCTTAAAGCAGTAGTTGAAGAATATATCAATACCGCTTTGCCGATTGGTTCGGGGACAATCGAGAAGAAATACAATCTTGGAGTTTCGCCGGCAACTATCCGCAACGAAATGGTTAAACTGACTCAAGCCGGTTATCTTAAAAAGGCTCATTCTTCTTCCGGCCGGATACCGACATCGATGGCGCTGAAGTACTATGTCAGCAACTTAATGAAAGAGCAACATTTGTCTTTATCTGAAGAAGTGGCGGTCAAAGAAAAAGTTTGGGACTACCGCCATGAGATGGATAAGTTACTTCGGGAAATGACCCGGGAGTTGGCGAACAGGACGAGAGAGTTGGCGATTTCTATCACCGACGAAGGGGATATTTATACGGCCGGAACGGCCAACATTCTTGAGGCGCCGGAGTTTTACGATATCGATTTAACCAAAAACCTGCTTTCAAGGCTGGACGGAGTTGATTTTTGGGAAGAATTGATAAACCGTTCGGTTTTACCAATCGACGAAATTGATTTGCTTTTAGGAAATGATTTTGGCAATGAGGAAATGGAGCCTTGCAGTTTTATCTTTAGCCGTTTCTCGGCCGGGCCCAGAAAAGGGGCTATTGGAGTGATCGGACCGGCCAGAATAAACTTTTGCCGGGTTTTCCCGACCGTCAGGTATTTTAAGGAATTGTTAGATGAAGTATTCAAGGGGTGGTAAGAAGACTACCGAAAATAGAGAATTGAAGTTAGAATAAGAGAATGAAAAACCAAGACAAAGTCACTAAAGATAAAGAAAATACTGAGCTTAAAAAACAAATCGAAGTTTTAACGAATGACTGGAAAAGGGCCTTGGCCGATTACCAGAATTTGCAAAGGAGATATGAAAAAGAAAAGATTGAATTTGCCCAGTACGCAAACGGTATTCTGGTTTTGAAGTTACTTTCGACCCTCGATTATCTGGAGAAAGTGCAAAGTTATTTAAAAGACGATGGTTTAGGCTTGGCGATAAAAGAATTTAAAAATGTGCTGTCCGAAGAAGGATTAAAGGAGGTTGAAGTTTTGGGAAAAAAGTTTAATCCGGAAGAGATGGAAGCGATTGAAAAAATTGACGGTGAGGAAGATAAAGTAATCGAAGTTATATCCAAAGGTTACCGGCTTAAAGATAAACTAATCAGACCAGCAAAAGTAAAAGTTAGTGTTATTATAATATAAACAGGAGGTAATAAAAATGGGAAAAATTATCGGTATCGATTTAGGCACAACCAATTCTTGTGTGGCGGTGATGGAAGGTGGCAGCCCAAAAGTGATTTACTCGGCCGAAGGCCGTAATGTTATCCCCTCGGTGGTTGACCCGGTTTCTCATATTGTCGGCGACGTGGCTAAGAGACAGGTGGTGGTTAAGCCGAGATCAACCATTTTTTCCATCAAGCGGTTAATGGGAAGAAAATATAAAGACGAATCGGTGCAGAGAGATATTAAATGGTTGCCTTATTCAATCAAAGAAGGCCGTGACGGTATGGCGGTGGTGGAAGTTGACGGCCGGACTTTCACCCCACAGGAAATTTCGGCGATGATTTTACAAAAAATCAAAGCTGACGCCGAAAGTTATCTGGGCGGAAAAGTAACTCAAGCCGTGATTACTGTTCCGGCTTATTTTGACGATTCACAAAGACAGGCAACCAAACAGGCGGGAGAAATTGCCGGCTTGGAAGTACTTCGTATAATCAATGAGCCGACCGCTTCTTCCCTGGCTTATGGTTTGGACAAGAAAAACGCCCACACGATTGCGGTTTACGATTTGGGTGGAGGGACCTTTGATATTTCCGTTTTGGAACTTGGGGAGGGTGTTTATGAAGTCAAAGCGACTAACGGAGATACCCATCTTGGAGGAGACGACTTTGACCAAGTGGTTTTAAGTTACTTAGCCGAAACTTTTCAGAAGGAAAACGGAATAGATTTAAGAAAAGATCCACAAGCTCTGCAAAGGTTGAGAGACGCAGCGGAAAAGGCAAAAATCGAGCTTTCTTCTTCCAAGGAAGCGGAAATCAACCAGCCCTTTATTACCCAAGGGAAAGACGGTAACCCGCTTCATTTAAACATGAAGCTTTCACGGGCAAAACTGGAAGAACTGGTTGACGATCTTATCCAGAAAACGATTGAACCGGTTAAAAAATGTTTAGCTGATGCTAAAAAGGAGAAAAAAGATATTGACGAAATCGTTATGGTCGGGGGAATGACCCGTATGCCGAAGGTTTACGAAACTGTTAAAAATTTCTTCGGCAAAGAGCCGAACCGGTCCGTTAATCCAGATGAAGTGGTGGCGGTTGGAGCCGCAATCCAAGGGGGAGTTTTGGGAGGCGAAGTCAAAGATGTTTTACTGCTTGATGTTACCCCGTTGACTTTGGGAATTGAAACCCTGGGAAGCGTGGCAACACCCTTAATTCCCAGAAACACCACCGTTCCGACGTCTAAATCTCAAGTTTTTTCAACCGCGGCGGATAACCAAACCCAGGTTGAAGTTAATGTGCTGCAGGGAGAACGGCCAATGGCGGCAGACAATAAATCTTTAGGCCGGTTCGTCCTTGACGGAATTCCGCCGGCACCAAGAGGGATTCCTCAAATTGAGGTAAGCTTTGACATCGACGCCAACGGTATTTTAAATGTGGCAGCTAAAGATAAGGCGACCGGGAGATCTCAAAGTGTTTCCATCAAAGGATCAACCGGTCTTTCTAAAGACGAAGTTGAGAAAATGACCAAAGAAGCGGAAGTGCATGCTTCCGAGGATGAAGAAAAGAAAAAGCTGGTCGAAATCAGAAATTTGGCGGAAAATTTGGTTTACACCAGTGAAAAAACGCTTAAAGATGCGGGGGATAAAGTTAAGCCGGAGGATAAAAAAGAAGTTGAGGAAAAAGTTTCGGCGGTTCGGGAGGCCTTAAAATCGGAAAAGGCGGCCGAAATCGAAGACAAGACAAAAGAATTGTCTGATGTTTTGCAAAAGGTAGGGGCGGCAATGTATCAGTCCAGCTCAGCTGGACAGCAAACAACTGCCGACAATCAACCGCCAACTGGAGAACAAGAGACAAAGGCAGAAGAACCAAAGGCCGGGGAAAAAGTGGAAGAAGGAGAGGTAGTTAAATAAATTAGAATGAAATTAGGGTGGGGGTGAGAAGTGGGATGTGTGTCGAGGGTGAGAAGTTAGGGTGAGAAAGGTGGACTCATAACTCACCCACACTTCCCGACTCACTTCTCATTTCCCATCCTCACCCATTTTTATGCCAAACAAACGAGATTATTACGAAATTTTAGGGGTTTCCAAAAGCGCTTCCGAGGCAGAATTAAAGGCCGCTTACCGCAAGCAGGCCCTGGCTTGGCATCCGGACCGGAATAAATCAAAAGAGGCGGAAACAAAATTTAAAGAAATAAACGAAGCTTACGAGATTTTGTCGGACAGGGAAAAACGAGCCGCCTATGACCAGTTTGGCCATGCGGCATTTGAACCTGGAGGTGGTTTTGGCGGAAGCCAAGGTCCTTTTGGCGGCCAATCTCAGAATTATCAACAGGGTCCTTTTTCCTATTCTTATACCACCTATGACGGGGGTCAAGGACCGGATATCGGTTTTGATTTTGGGGGATTTTCCGATCCGTTTGAAATCTTCGCCCAGTTTTTTGGCGGGGCGTCCCCTTTCGGCGGCCGGCAGACCAGTCGAAAGCCGCGTTACGGCATTGGCTTGAGTTTTATGGAAGCGGCCAAAGGCTGCGAAAAAGAAGTTTCGCTTGAAGGAAAAAGAAAGAAAATAAAGATTCCGGCGGGAGTAGATGACGGCTCGGTAGTGCAATTTCCCGATTTTTATTTGACGGTGGACGTTAAACCGGACAAAACATTCAGAAGAGAGGGTTTAGATGTTTATGTGGAGAAAGAAATATCATTTTCTCAGGCGGTTTTGGGAGCGATAATTGAAGTTCCGGCGCTGGAAGGGAATATTGGTCTTAAGGTTCGGCCCGGAACCCAACCCGGAACAATGGTTAGACTTGGAGGAAAAGGTATTAAAAATCCCCGCGGAAGCGGCCAGGGAGACGAATATATCCGTTTAAAGGTGACCGTTCCTTCCCGTCTTTCCCGTAGGCAAAAAGAAATCTTGGAAGAATTTGAAGAAAATTAATTTGGTTCTTGACAAAGGCCCCTTTGATTTTTTATTATTCCCCAAGACGAGAATGATTAAACAAGATAAGGATTACTTTGAATCCCCATGAGGGGATTTTTTTTGGTTTTTTAAATGAAAACACGGCTTATTTTGGAGGATAATTCGGTTTGGGAAGGAGAGTCTTTCGGCCGGCAAGTCTCAACCGCCGGAGAAGTTGTTTTTACCACCGCCATGATCGGTTACGTCGAGGCTTTGACCGACCCTTCTTACAAAGGCCAAATTTTGGTTTTTACCTACCCTTTAATCGGTAATTACGGGGTGGTTGACCGCCGTTTCTTTCAGTCTGATAAAATCCAAGTCTCCGGGGTGATTGTGACTCAAGTTTGTTTATCTCCCAGTCATTGGCAATCCCAAAAAAGCCTTGATCTTTGGCTGAAGGAAAATAATGTCCCGGGATTGCAGGGAATTGATACCCGCGCTTTAACCCAGAAACTAAGAAATAAAGGAACCATGTTGGGGAAGATTCAAAATAATGATGAAGAAATTTCTTTTTATGACCCGAATAAAGAAAACCTGATACCGAAGGTGAGTTTAAAAAAACCCAAAGACTTTCAAAGCGGGGGGGAAAAGAGGGTTTGTTTAATCGACTGCGGTCATAAAAGATCAATATTAAATTGTCTTTTGGACAGGAATCTTTCGGTTAAAATTGTCCCTTGGAATTATGATCCTTTTGGCAGATTTGATTTTGACGGCATGGTTGTTTCCAATGGGCCGGGTGATCCGAAAATGGCGGTAAAAACAGTGAAAATTGTCAAACAGGCAATGGAAAAAAAACTGCCCGTTTTAGGGATTTGCTTGGGCAGTCAAATTATCAGTCTGGCGGCAGGGGCACAGACTTATAAGCTTAAATTCGGCCACCGGTCTTTAAATCAACCGGTTAAAGACGTGCAATCCGGTCGTTGTTTTATCACTTCTCAAAATCACGGATTTGCCATTGACCCCGGTAGTCTTCCGTCAGGTTTTAAACAATGGTTTTTTAATTTAAACGACCAAACCTGCGAAGGCGTAATTTCCGATGACGGGAAAGTGGCCGGAGTGCAGTTTCATCCGGAAGGCAGCCCGGGACCAACGGACACCAGTTGGGTTTTTGATGAGTTTGTTAAATTGTTATAGCTGTTATAAAAATTATAAATTTTATAAGTGATTTTGCCTGAAAAAGTTTTAATTTTAGGATCAGGGGCTTTAAAAATCGGTCAAGCGGGAGAATTTGATTATTCCGGTTCCCAGGCAATTAAAGCTTTGAAAGAGGAAAAAATTAAAACGGTTTTAGTCAATCCAAATATTGCCACCATCCAAACTTCCAAGGGTTTTGCCGACCAGGTTTATTTTTTACCCATCAACCCTTATTTTGTGGAAAAAATAATTGAAAAAGAAAGGCCGGACGGAATTTTATTAAATTTTGGCGGACAAACCGCCTTAAACTGCGGTTTGTCTTTGGCCCAAAAAGGCATTTTTGAGAAATACGATCTAAAAGTTCTGGGGACGCAAATCGAAGCAATCCAGAAAACGGAAAGCCGGAAGCTTTTTGCCGCCAGTTTAAGGAAAGTTGGTTTAAATATTCCCCGGAGTTTTTCTGCCGGCAATATTGAGGAAGCACTGCTTTCGGGAGAAAAAATCGGTTATCCGGTGGTTTGCCGGGCCGGTTTTTCTCTTGGCGGTCAAGGTTCAAGCGTGGTTAAAAACAAAAGCCAGCTGAAAAAAGTCGCTAAAAGAGCCTTGGCGTTATCCCCCGAAATTTTGATAGAAGAGTGTCTTTACGGCTGGAAAGAAATTGAATATGAGGTGATGCGGGATTGTCGGGACAATTGTATCACGGTTTGCAATATGGAAAATTTCGACCCGATGGGAATCCATACCGGGGAAAGTATTGTCGTTTCCCCCTCACAAACTCTGACCAATAATGAATATTTCTTGCTGCGGGAAATGGCGATAAAAGCGATCCGCTTTTTTAAAATTGTCGGTGAGTGTAACATTCAATTTGCTCTTCATCCCCAAACCGGCGAGTATCGGATAATTGAAGTTAATGCCCGTCTTTCCCGCTCGTCGGCTCTGGCTTCAAAAGTCACCGGCTACCCACTGGCCTTTATTGCAGCAAAATTAAGTCTTGGTTTTACCCTTGATGAGCTTAAAAATTCCGTGACCAAAACAACCGGCGCTTTTTTTGAACCGGCCCTTGATTATTTGGCGGTAAAAATACCGCGCTGGGATTTTGAAAAATTCGGCTTGCCTTATCAAACAATTACGACCGAAATGCAAAGTGTTGGTGAAGTGATGGCTATCGGCCGAACCTTTCCCGAGGTGTTGCAAAAAGCGGTTCGGATGTTAAACCAAGGACACGAGGGCATAATTGACGGTTTTGATTTAAACAAGAACCAATTACAAAGCATAATTAGGACGGCCAATTCGAAAAGAATCTTTCAAATAGCGGCCTCCTTGCTAAAAGGAGTTTCTGCCCAAAAAATCGCCCACTTAACCAAAATTGATTACTGGTTTATTGCCGAGATTAAAAAAATTACTGATTTTTACCTAACCTTACAACAAAAACTTTCGCAAGGAGACTCCTTGAGTACTCAAGGAGTCTCCTTAAAAGAAATTCTCAAAGAAGCCAAGCGTTTCGGTTTTTCCGATGCCCAGTTGGCAAAAATATTTAAAACAACCAGACGAAAAATCGGAAGTCTTAGAATAAAATTCGGGATTATTCCGGTGGTAAAGCAAATTGATACTCTAGCGGCTGAATATCCGGCTGAAACTAATTATTTGTATCTAACTTATCACGGGATTAAAGAAGATCTTAATTTTAGGAATAAAAAACAAATCATGGTTTTGGCTTCCGGTCCTTATTGTATCGGTTCTTCGGTTGAATTTGACTGGTGCGCCGTTAACACGGTAGCGACTTTGAGAAAAAACAAAAACAAAACCATTTTGGTAAATTGCAACCCGGAAACTGTTTCGACTGATTATGATATTACCGATAAACTGTATTTTGAAGAACTTTCTTTGGAAAGAGTTTTAGATATTTGTCGGAAAGAAAAACCGTTGGGTGTCATTCTTTCCGTCGGCGGGCAGATTCCTAACAATCTAGCCTTATCTTTGGCAAGGGAAAAAATAAGAATTTTGGGGACCAGGGCCGACGATATTGATAAAGCCGAAGACAGACAAAAATTTTCCGCCTTATTGGGAAAGCTGAGTATTGACCAACCGGTCTGGCAGCAGCTTTCGAGTTCCTCAAAAGCGATTGATTTTGCCCAACAAATCGAATTTCCGGTAATCGCCCGGCCGTCTTATGTCTTATCCGGAAAATCAATGATAGTTATTTATTCCAAAGAAGAACTGGTTCACTATTTGAATATTTTACAAAAACAGGATATTAAAATTGTTATCAGCAAGTTTATCCAGAATGCGAAGGAAATTGAGGCTGATTTGGTGGCTAAAAAAGGGGAAATTATTTTGTGCGCGATCAGTGAGCATATTGAAAACGCCGGGGTTCATTCCGGCGACGCCAGTATTGTTTTTCCACCGCAGAAACTTTATATCGAAACCATAAGAAGAATTAAAGATGCCTGCAAGCTAATCGCCAAGGCGCTTAATATAAACGGGCCGGCCAATATCCAATTTCTAGCCAAAGACAATCAAATTAAGGTGATTGAATGCAACCTGCGGGCTTCAAGAACTTTCCCTTTTATTTCCAAAATGTGCGATAAAAATTTTATAGAGATGGCAACTTTAATAATGTTAAAAAAGAAAGTTGAAGTAAAAAACCAAATTCTTGATTTGGATTATGTGGGAGTGAAGGTTCCCCAGTTTTCTTTTTCCCGCCTGCATGAGGTTGACCCGATACTGCGAGTGGAAATGGCTTCAACCGGCGAGGCAGCCTGTTTGGGAGAAGATGTTGAAGAAGCTTATCTAAAAGCCCTGATTGCCACTGACCAGCAATTGCCCCAGACTTCGGTTTTGATCAGTCTTGGCGGAGAAGAAAATAAACTTAAGTTTTTAGAAGAGGCAAGAATACTTTTCGGCAAAGGCTTAAAGATTTATGCTACCCATCATACCGGTGATTTTTTGACCAAAAATGGGATTAGAACGGAAAAATTGTTTAAAATTTACGAAAAGCAAAAACCGAATATTGCCGATTTTTTGGCGGAGAGAAAAATTGATCTGGTTATTAACATTACTGACCCGGACTTCGTTTCCCAAAAACTTCTTAATGATGATTATCAAATCCGCCGCAGTACGGTTGATTTTGGGGTGCCCCTTTTTACTAATCTGCAAGCAGCGAAACTCTTTGTTCAGGCTTTTTTTCTAAAGAAACAGGACGATCTGAAAGTCAATTCGTACGCCGACTATTTTAAAAAAATGTGATAAGATATTTTTACTGATGCTTAGCAATGTAATTTTTGAATTTATCAAACAAAACGGGGTTAAAAGCGTCATTTTGGGCGGACTGATTGAGCAGGTAATTGTGCCGATTCCGTCCCCTTTGGTGCCGATGGTTGCCGGATTTTTGTTTGTTTCTCCGACTATTGGATTCTGGTCGGCGGCAAGAGATATTTTTTTGAAAGCAGCCCTACCCTTTGCTGTCGGTTCAACTATCGGCTCAACCATAGTTTATCTGATTGCCTGGCATGGGGGGAAATGGCTGATTGATAAATTTTCCAAATGGTTTTCGTTTAAATGGGAGGATGTGGAAAAGTTCCAAAAACGGTATTTCCACGGCCGCAAAACCGATGAGCTTCTAATATTCCTTTTTCGGGCGATACCCTTAATTCCTTCGGTTTTGGTTTCTGCCGCCTGCGGCGCCATCAGAACCAAGCCGCCGGATTTTTATTTTTTTACTTTCTTGGGTTTACTTATCAGGGGCATTATTTTAGGTTTTGTCGGCTGGCAATCCGGCGAGGCGCTTTTTAAAGTCTCCGAAGGATTGGACAGGTGGGAAATGGTCTTTAGCGCAATTATTGTCTTGGCGGTAATTGCCGGTTTGGTGTTGGCTTACAAGGGCCGGAAAAAATGGCTGGAGAAAATAGGGATAGAATAGGTTTTTTAGAGAAAACGGTAAACTGTCCTTTTTGGGTGTAAATGGGGCTTGACAATAGTCCTAATTTATATATAATTAGGCATATGTATATTGGAAGAAAAGTAGAAGAAACAATTAAAAAAAGCCTTTTTCAAGGCAAGATTGTTATTTTATACGGCGCCCGGCAGGTAGGCAAAACAACCTTGGTGAGAAAAATAGCTGACGATATTAACGAGCCTTATGGTTATTTGAATTGCGACGAACTTGATGTTTTAAGCCGGTTTCAAAATTCGGACAATTCGGAAGCCTTAAAACAGCTGATCGGTAGTCAAAGATTGGTAGTAATTGATGAAGCCCAAAGAGTTAAAAATATCGGTTTGAAATTAAAACTAATAGTTGACAACTATCCGGAAACGCAGATTATTGCTACCGGTTCTTCTTCTTTTGATCTTTCTAATGAAATCAGCGAACCGCTGACCGGAAGAAGTTTTGAATTTTGGCTTTTCCCTCTTTCTGTTGGTGAAATCAGTCAAAACGAGGATAAATTAAGTTTCGAAAGAAAATTAGAAAGTCTTTTGGTCTATGGTTGTTACCCGGAAATTTATCAACTTGGGTCAATTGAACAAAAAGCCCAAAGAATTAAATATTTAGCTTCAAATTATCTCTACAAAGACATTTTGAAATTTAATAGTATAAAAAATTCGGAAGTTGTCTTAAAGCTATTGCAAGCGCTTGCCTTACAAATGGGGAATGAGGTTTCTTATAACGAGCTGGCCGGCCTGATTGGAATTGGCAAACAGACCGTGGCAAAATATATTGATTTATTGGAGAAAGCCTTTGTTATTTTTAGGCTTTCTCCGTATTCCAGTAATTTGAGAAAAGAATTAGGCAAAATGAGAAAAATCTATTTTTTTGATTTAGGCGTCAGGAATGCCATCATCAATAATCAAAATCCCTTAAATCTTCGGGATGATGTTGGAAAATTATGGGAGAACTTTGTGATTGCCGAGAAATATAAACGGCAGCTTGGTCCCGGGTTTAAAACAAATTACTATTTTTGGCGGACTTACGATCAGCAGGAAGTTGATTTAGTAGAGGCAAAAGGCGGAAATCTTTTTGGTTGGGAGATAAAATGGACAGGAAAAGGGAAGAACCCGCCCAAAGCCTGGATCGAAAATTACAAAAATTCCACCTGGCAAATAATCAACAGAGAAAATTTTTTGGAATTTCTAATCTAGGGTAACAACCGGTCTGGTGTTGGCTTACGAGGGTCGGAAAAAATGGCTGAAAAAAATCGGGATAGAATAGGTTTACCTTATTACCTTTTCCTTATGATTTTAATTGGCTTGAGCGTAATCGCTATTTTCTAATATCTTGATAAGATTACGGAGTAAAACTATATTAATCTTCAAAAATTACCGGAGGTGTCAAGTTATATCACCTGGAAAAATCATACTGAAATTTAGCCTCGAATTTTTGTAAATCTGTGCCCAAGAACTACATTACGCTACCGTAATGAACTTTTTTGAGGCTGGGGGTGAAATTTTCGAGGTTAAAATGTTTTCTAAGTAAAATAGTGATCCTGTCTGCCTCTTTGACATTCATATTTATATTTCCTTTCAAAATTGGACTGACAATTTTCTCTTCGGGGTTGATCTTCTGGGTCCAAAGTGCTAAACTTCCTTTAGTTAATTTAAGACTGTTTTGATAAAAAGAGGGGCGAGGATAACTCGCCTTTTTAAATAAATAAAGATATATGGCCAATTTAAATATACCAAGAACCGAATTTGCCGCTGCTTTGTCACAAGTGGCTTCTGAACACGGGATTGACCCGTCATCGGTTTTGGAATCGATAGAACTGGCGATAATTACTGCCTATAAAAAGGATTATGGTGATAAAGAAGGCTTGGAGTACGAGGTTAAGATTGACCCTGCTTCCGGAGAATCGCAGTTGTTTGCCTGGCCGGAAGGCGAGAAAAAAAAGAAAGAAGAAATTACTCCCGCCGGTTTTGGCCGGATCGCCGCCCAACAGGCGCGCAATATTATTGTCCAGAAAATCCGTGAAGCGGAAAAAGGAGCCTTAATTGATGAATACGAAAAAAGAGCCGGCACACTTGTTAACGGCATGATTTTGCGTTTTGACGGTGACAATATTCTGGTTGATTTGGGCAGAGGAGAAGCAATCATGCCTTCCCCGGAACAGAATAAAAAAGAGAACTACCGCCTTAACATGAAGCTGAATTTTTATATTGATGGTATCCGGGAAACCGCTAAAGGAAAACAAATTATTGTTTCCCGTTCTAGCCCTGAGTTGGTGGCCTGCTTGTTTAAAAGAGAAGTGCCCGAGGTTTCTTCCGGGGCGGTGGAGATAAGAGAGATTGCCAGAGAAGCCGGCAACCGGACAAAAATTGCGGTTTATTCCAAACAGTCCGGGATTGATCCGGTCGGAAGCTGTGTTGGCCAAAAGGGGGTTCGGGTTCAGGCAGTAATTGAAGCCCTTGGCGGCTTGGAAAAAGTTGACATTATTCAATACAACGAAGACCCGGAAAAGTTTATTTTATCCGCTCTTTCTCCGGCGGAAAATTTGGAGATAAAAATAAACAAGACCGCCCGGACAGCCGTCGTTTCCGCCCCGGAAAAAGACCTGTCGCTGGCAATCGGAAAAGAAGGGCAAAATGCCCGTTTAGCCTCGAAATTGACCGGTTATAAAATCGATATCCGGCCGATTGAGGAAACTAAAGAAAAAAAAGAAATAAAACCAAAAAAAGAGACAGAAAAGACCGAAATGAAAGTCTAACCTCTTTCGGGCTTCAAAAAATATGGCATTACAAAAAAAACCACCAGTAGTGACAATTATGGGTCATGTCGATCACGGCAAGACTTCACTTTTGGATTATATTCGTAAAACAAAAGTGGCGGCAGGCGAGGCGGGCGAAATTACACAAGCCATCGGCGCTTATCAGGTTGAGCTCGATGGTCAAAAAATTACCTTTATTGATACTCCCGGACATGAAGCTTTTATCAAAATGCGCCAGAGGGGGGCGCAGATTTCTGACATTGTCGTTTTAGTCGTTGCGGCCAACGACGGGGTTATGCCTCAAACCAAAGAAAGCCTTAAGATTATAAAACAGGCAAAGGTGCCCTTTATCGTGGCGATTAACAAAATTGATTTGCCGGAGGTTTCGGTTGACAAGGTCAAAGTGCAACTGGCGGAAAATGAGGTTTTTGTGGAGGGGTATGGTGGTGACACGGTCGCCGTTCCTGTTTCCGCTAAAACCGGACAGGGGGTTGATCAGCTTTTGGAAATGATAATTTTGAGCTCGGAAATGGAGAGCCTTCAAGCAGATCCTCAAGCAGAACTAAGGGCGGTGGTGATTGAGTCTAAATTTGATAAACTCTGCGGTTCAACTGCGACTTTGATTATTCAAAACGGTCAACTTAAAAAAGGAACCCCTCTTTGGGTTAACGGTGTTTGTTCTAAGGCAAGAATGCTCAAAGATTACCGTGGGCAGTTAGTGCAAAAGGCGCTTCCGGGAGATCCGGTGCTGGTTTTAGGTTTTGGTGGTTTACCCTCCGTCGGAACGGAGGTTGGTTCGTGCCAAGCAGTGCCGGAGAAAAAACAAGAAATCAAGAATATCGGAATAGCAGAGGGTCAGAAACCGACCCTGAAAATTATTCTGAAGGCGGATGCTTTTGGTTCCCTTGAGGCTATTTCAGAGTGTTTGCCAAGAAGCGTCGAAGTAATGGAAAAATCAGTCGGCGAGGTCAAAGAATCTGACGTGCTGCTGGCGAGGACCCTTAAGGCGGATATTTATGGTTTTAATCTCACTGTTTCCTCTTCAGTCGCGAAGTTGTCTGAGGCGGAAAAAGTCAAAGTTCGCACTTTTAACATTATTTACGAGCTACTTCAAAGCATTGAAAAAAGAGTCTTAAAACTTCTCTCGCCGGATATCGACCGCAAAATTTTAGGTATTGCGGCGATTTTACAAGTCTTTGAAATGAAAGGCCAGAAGATTGCCGGCTGCCGGGTAACCGAGGGTAAAATTAATAAAACTTTTCCCGCCTGCATCAAACGTGAGGAAAAAATACTATCAGATGTAAAAATTATTTCTCTTAAAGAGCAAAAACAAGATATCAATGAGGCAGCTGAAGGGACGGAATTCGGTGCTGTTTTCAATCAAAAGGTTGATTTTTTACCCGGAGATGTGCTAATATCATACAGCCTAGAAGAAAATTAAATAGGTGGAAGTATGAATAAAAATTATCCGTTTTCCGAAATTCAGGGAAAAATCACCGGCTCACAAAAAATTATAATCGCGTTGCCGCAAAACCCCCGCTATGACCAAACGGCTGGGGGTTTGGCTTTGTTTCTTTTGCTTACCCAGGCAGGGAAGACTGTCTCCGTCATTTGTCCTTCGGCGATGATGGTTGAGTTCAATAATTTGGTCGGCGTGGACAAAATTTCTCCCAAGGCCAAAGGAACAGACTTGGTGGTTTCTTTTAACTATTCAATGGATAATGTGGAAAAAATCAGCTACAACGACGATGGCGGTCGGTTGAATCTGGTTGTCCAGCCCAAAGCCGGCGCCCCAAACATAAATGAAAAATCAGTCAATCTGTTTTATATTGGAGTTGGGGCAGACCTACTAATTACGGTTGGAATCAAAAATATCAGTCAGTTAAATCAATCCGGTCTTAGTTCCATTAGCCCAGAGTCAATTATTAATGTTGATAATTGGTCCGACAATACCAATTTTGCCGCAATTAATGTTATCGATATTGACTCTTCTTCAATTTCGGAGATTGTTTTGGGTCTTTCAGAGGGTTTGGGTTTACAACTTGATTTGGATGTTGCCCAAAATTTACTAAATGGTCTTTGGCAGGTAACTTCCGGATTAAAAAAATCGGATTTAGGACCGGATGCTTATGAAGCGGTGGCGACCTGTTTAAGGTTGGGAGCACAAAAGCCGTCGGCAGAACCCCCTGCTCCAAAACAAAAAATGTGGCCTGTTGCCAAAAACGAACAGAAAGTGGTTAACGTTAACCGTAGTCAGTCAAACCAACCATCCCCTCTGCCGTCAACTCCACCCGCCGACTGGCTGGAACCCAAAATTTACAAAGGCTCAAGTAATGTTTAAAACCTCTTGTTTTAAAAAGCCAAATCGGATATAATGGCGGTTGTATATGGCCTTAACACCTGACGAAAAGAAAAAAATTATTGAGAAGTACGCCACGATTAAAGGCGATACCGGATCTCCTGAAGTACAGATCGCCCTGCTGACCAACAAGGTTGATAAGTTGAGCTCGCATTTAAAAGGTAATAAAAAAGATGTTCATTCACGCCGTGGGTTGTTGTCAATGGTTTCCAAAAGAAGAAGACTGCTTTTATATTTAATGAAAAAAGACGGCGAAAGGTATCAGAAGATTCTTAAAGATCTTAATCTTTCAAAATAACCTCCTTTGGTGGATAATTACAAAAATGAGTATTGTTACAAAAGAAATTGAGTTTGGCGGACGAAAACTACGTTTAGAAATCGGCCGGCTTGCTCCACAAGCAAACGCCAGCGTTATTGCGGAGTACGGGGAAACAATGGTTTTGGCGACGGTGGTTTCTTCTCCTCCCAAGGCAGATTTGGGTTATTTTCCTTTAAGTGTGGAATATGTTGAGAGACTTTATGCCGGCGGGAGGATAAAAGGATCCCGTTGGGTAAAAAGAGAAGGACGACCAAGTGACGAAGCGGTTTTAATTGGTCGTTTGGTTGACCGCTCAATCAGACCATTATTCCCTAAAGATTTTAACAACGAGGTTCAAGTAACCATAACGGTCTTATCGGTCGATACTGAAAACGACCCTGGTGTTTTGTCGGCGATTGCCACTTCGGCGGCGTTGTCTATTTCCAATATTCCTTGGAACGGACCAATCGGGACAACCAGAATCGGCTTGAAAGAGGGAACTTTTTTTGTTAATCCGGTTGAAAAAGAAAAAAGTTTCTCCGATCTGGATTTGATTGTTTCTTCAACTTCCGAAAGAGTGGTGATGGTTGAAGGCGGGGCGCAGGAAGTTCCCGAACCGCAGGTTTTTGAAGCCATAAAATTTGCTGAAAACGAAAACTTGAAATTAATAGATTTAATTACGGAATTACAAAAAGAAGCCGGCAAAACAAAACTTTCATTTAAAAGTGAGCCGTTGGATCCGGAAATTAAGACTTTGGCTCAAAAATTCGTTAAAGAACAGATTGAAACGCTTTTTGATAAAAATAAAAAGGAAATGCCCGGAGGGGGCGACGTTGATGATCTAAAATTAGCTTTTTTGGAGTCTTTTGAAACAAAGAAAGATAAGGCAGGGAAAGCTTTTGAATATTATTGGAAAAAACTTTTCCGCGAAAAAGTGCTGGCCGGAAAAAGAATTGACGGAAGGAGTGCTCTTGAAGTCAGGCCGATCGAAATTGAAACGGGGGTTCTTCCCCGTACTCACGGAAGCGCCGTTTTTAAAAGAGGACTAACTCAAGTTTTAACTGTGACGACCCTTGGGGCTCCTTCTCTGCAGCAGTTGATCGAAAGTGCCACCGGGGAAGAATCCAAAAGATATATTCATCATTATTCGATGCCTCCTTATTCCATTGGTGAAGTGGGGAGAGTGGGGAATTTGTCCCGACGGGAAATCGGCCACGGCGCGTTGGCGGAGCGGGCGCTTGAACCGGTAATTCCAGCCGAAGATAAGTTTCCTTATACAATCAGGGTTGTTTCTGAAGTCATGTCTTCTAATGGTTCTACCTCTATGGCTTCAACCTGTGCCTCAACCTTATCTTTGATGGATGCAGGCGTGCCGATTTCTTTTCCGGTTGCCGGAGTGGCGATGGGACTGGTTACCGGTGAAAAGGTAGGAGCAGAGGGGGATTTTGTGGTTTTAACCGATTTAGCTGGCATTGAAGATTTTAATGGCGATATGGATTTTAAGATTACCGGTACCGCCAAGGGAATTACCGCTGTTCAACTTGACGTTAAGATTCCCGGATTGACGGATGAAATTATGAGCAAAACCTTAGATCAGGCAAAAGAGGGCAGGCTGTTTATTTTAGATAAAATGCTGGCGGTTTTAGACAAACCAAGGCAAAACATTTCTCAATACGCGCCAAGAGTAGCGGTTGTTCATGTTGACCCGGGTAAAATCGGAGAGGTTATCGGACCCGGAGGCAGAATTATCCGTAAATTGATTGAACAGACCGGTTGTAATATTGAAGTTGATGATGACGGCTCGGTTAATATTTCCGGTACGGATGATGCTTCGGTTGCTTTGGCGATAGAACAAATTGGCGGTTTGACCGCGGAAGTAACGGTTGGTGAGACTTACGACGGTGAAGTTAAGAGAATTCAGCCTTTTGGCGCCTTTGTGGAAGTATTACCGGGCAAGGAAGGCTTGGTCCATGTTTCCAAGATGGCGGCCGGCTTCATTAATAACCCGGAAGAGGTGGTCAGTTTAGGCCAGAAAGTTAAAGTTAAAGTCACCGAGATTGATGACCGGGGCAGAATAAATTTGACAATGCTGCTTAACGGTGAAAAAAAAGAAGAAGGGGGCAGTCAGCCAAGAAGGGATTATCGTCCCCAGAGACAAAATTTTCATCCTGCGGCTCCGTTTTCTTCTCATTTAATGCCCCGCTCCCGCTTTAGTCGTTAACATTTCTTGTGGTATCATAAAATAATGGCCGATACAAAAGAAGATTTTTATTTGGAAATTGAAAAGCTGGAACAAAAACTTGAGGCGGTTTCTTTACCCGACGACCTGAAGGAAAAGATTTCACTGGCGATTAAAAGATTAAAACTGGCTTCGAAACTCGGTGATTACATCCGAAATTTTGAAGAGATTTCCCGCTATCTGGATTGGATTTGCGACCTTCCGTGGAATAAGAGAAGCGACGATATTTTAGATTTGGGCAGTGCCCGGGCGATATTGAACGAGAACCACTATGGTCTTATATCATTAAAAGAAAGAATTTTGGAGTATTTGGCGGTATTAAAACTGCAAAAGGAAAGATTGATCGAGAGAAAGCTGCGGGCGCCGATTTTGTGTTTAGTCGGCTTAGTGGGGACCGGGAAAACAACGATGGCTTATTCAATTGCCAAAGCATTGGGCCGTAAATTTGCCCGAATTCCTTTTGGCGGGTTGGGAGATCCCGGTTTTTTGCGGGGCCGGCCGAAGATGCTTGATCAGTCTGATCCGGGTCAAATAATTAAGGCTTTGAGGCATGCCGGCACTAAAAACCCGGTGATTTTACTTGACGAGGTTGACCGGGTGGTTGAGGAATCGCGGGCGACGATAATGGGTGTTTTGGTTGAACTGCTTGATCCGGAGCAAAATCAAAAGTTTACCGATTATTATATCGATTACCCGTTTGACTTAAGCGAAGTTTTGTTTATTGTGACTGCTAATAATACCACTAACATTTCAACCGCCGTTATGGATAGGCTCGAGCCGATGCAAATGCCTTCCTATAGCGACGAAGAAAAAACAACCATAGGGGAGAAATTTATTTTACCTAAGACCCTAAAAGCAATGGGTTTAACCAAAAGTGATTTGGAAATTGCGCCCGGTGTTTGGCCGAAAATTGTCCGACCGCTCGGGTTTGATGCCGGAGTCAGGACGCTGGAACGCAATATTTCTACGATCTGCCGGAGAGTAGCAAAAATGGTCGTCGGGGGTCAACGCGGCAAGATTGTGATAAACGAAGAGAATCTGAAAGATTTTTTACAAAGCTGGTAATAACGAATTTAAAATTTTAAATTTGAAATTTGAATTCAATTTTAAAAATATACGAATATTAAATTTTTAAACACAAAAATAATCGCGTAGATGTTTGGAAATTTAATCATTTAAAATTCCGTATATTTTGATTGTAAATTGTAAATTGTAAATTTCAAATTGAGATTGGCTTGTAAATAAGTTTAAATTGTGGAAAAAGAAGAGTTATTAAAAGAAGTTGATAAGAAAGTGGCTGCTTGCCGGAAATGTCCGCTTTATAAAACCGCTACCAATCCGGTTCCCGGAAACGGCAATTTTGAGGCGGAGATTATCTTTATCGGCGAAGCGCCTGGATTTCATGAGGATCAAAGAGGAATTCCTTTTTGCGGGGCGGCGGGAAAGCTTTTGGACCGGCTTTTATCCTCAATAGGATTGGACAGAAGTAAAGTTTACGTGGCCAATATGTTAAAGCACCGGCCCCCGAATAACCGTGATCCCAGTTTGGAAGAAATGGAAGCTTGCCGGGAATATTTAGATGAACAGATTAAAATTATTAACCCCAAAGCCATTGTCACTTTGGGCCGTTTTTCCATGGTGAAGTTTTATCCTTTCGGGAAAATTTCTGCCGACCACGGAAAAGGAAAAATTGTAGAATATAACGGTAGAAAGTATATCTTTATTCCAATGTATCATCCGGCGGCGGCCTTGCGGGCCGGCGCAGTTGACGCCCAGCTGCGGGAAGATTTTATTAAAATGCCGGAAGAAATTAAAAGATTGGAAAAGATCATCAATGGGGTGGTGGAGGTTCCTATTAAGCAAGAGGAGGAAAAAGAAGAACAATTAGGACTGATATAACTTTGATAATACTTATAAAAGTTATAAATATTATATTATTTTTATGAAAAACTATTTGAAAATTATCTCGTTGGGCGGTTTTGGCAACGTGACTAAAAATATGTATGTTTACGAGACCGAAAAAGATATTATTATTGTTGACTGCGGGGTTGGTTTTCCCGAAGAGGAAATGCTGGGGGTTGATTTGGTGATTCCCGATATTTCTTATTTACTCCCGAAGAAAGATAAAATTAGGGCTTTGTTTTTATCTCACGGACACGACGATCATATCGGTGCCTTGCCGTATCTTTTGCCCAAACTTCCAGATAGGCTGCCGATTTTTGCTCCGCGCTGGGCGAAAGGATTGGTTGAGGATAAACTTTCCGAGTTTGGCATGATTCCTAACATTGAAGAAGTGACTGAAGGGAAAAGAGTTCGGGTTAGTGATTTCTCGGTAGAATTTATTAAAGTTACCCATTCAATTCCGGACACCCTTCATTTAATAATTGAAACTCCGATCGGCCGGATTTATCACGCGGCGGATTTTAAGCTGGATTTAAGTCCGGTGATGGGTTCACCGGCCAATCAGGATTTAATCAGACAGGTGGGTGAAAAAGGAGTGCTCTGTTTGCTTTCCGATTGTTTAAATGCGGAGAATCTCGGTTTTACCCCGCCGGAAGCAAAACTGGAAGAGGTTTGGGAAAGAGAAATTAGTGATTGTCCGGGTAAATTCATGGTAACCACCATGTCTTCCAATATTTCCCGGCTTAAACAAGCAATTGATGTTTCTTTAAAACACGGCCGGAAGATTGTTCTGGTCGGCCGGTCAATTGAAAAAAATACCCTGCTGGCGCAAAAATTAAAATATTTTTCTTATCCGAAAGAGACGTTCATCCCCAAAAAAATCATTAACCGTTTTCCGCCAAACAGCTTAACGTTGCTGGTTGCCGGCAGTCAAGGTCAAGTCGGATCCGCCATGGAAAGGCTGGTTAATGGAGAAATTGAAGAGATAAAAATAAAACCCGGCGATAAAGTCGTTTTTTCTTCTGACAGTATTCCCGGCAATGAGATTCCGATATACAATCTGATTGATAATATTTACCGTCTTGGGGCAGAGGTGGCTTATTCAGATGCCAGCGGGCCGCTTCATGTCTCCGGTCATGGTTCACAGGGAGATTTAGGCAAATTGATGGAGCTTCTTAAACCAAAGTATTTGATCCCCATCGGCGGTAACTACCGACATATGGTTGCTTACCGGAGATTGGCGGAAAAAAACGGTTTTAAGCGCAATCAGGTAATTATTCTGGACGGCGGGAACACGGTCATTTTTAGGCAAGACGGCAGTTTGGATTTAAAAGAAAAAATTGCGGTTGGCCAGGTAATGGTTGACGCCCTAGGGGTGGGTGATGTCGGCAATGTAGTTCTTCGGGACCGTCAGATTTTGGCGGAAGAAGGGGTGGTGGTGGCGATATTACCGATCAGTCAGCAAAGTCATAAACTGGAAGACGAGCCGGAAGTTATCTCTCGCGGCTTTGTTTATATTAAAGAAAATTTTGAACTGCTTAATGAGGCCAGAGAGGGAGTTAAAAAAATGTTCAAGAGCCAAGGACTTTCGGATCATCGCTTGATTCGGCAAAATGTTCAGGGCTTTTTGGAAAAATTCTTTTTTGACAAAACCGGCCGCCGGCCGATGGTTTTGGTGGTGATTATTGAGATATAATACCAATTTTTAATGATTAAATTTTTAAATTTTAATAACGGTAAGATTTATTGTTTCAATTTTTGTTTGTCTTGCAGCGGGGTTGGTGGGGTCTATTTTTACCACACCGGCGATTCCGGGATGGTATGCGACTTTGCAAAAACCAAGTTTTTCTCCGCCTAACTTCCTTTTTGCGCCAGTTTGGACAACTTTATATATTTTAATGGGGATTTCTTTGGCTTTGATTTTAAATAAAAAAACAAAACGGCAATAATTTTCTTTGTAGTTCAGCTTGTTTTAAATTCTCTGTGGTCGATTTTGTTTTTTGGTCTTAAATCACCAAAATTGGCCTTTGTTGAAATTATATTTTTGTGGTTGGCTATTTTGATAACGATATTAAAATTTTTCAAAATATCCAAACTCGCCGGCTGGCTGTTTGTCCCCTATTTACTGTGGGTCTCTTTTGCTTCTTTTTTGAATTTAACAATAGTTAAATTGAATTAAATTTATCCCCGACCGCTCGGATAATTAAAAGGAAAATAATTGTGTTAAACTGGTTTTAATGAGAAAAAATTTGTCTTCAATAATTTTAATTTTGTTATTCTCGATAGTTTGTGTCGCTTTGTATTTTTATCTGCCGTCTTCTATAAAAACTCTGGATACAAAAATA
>Ga0210051_1000507_pt1 | contig 36388 bp, 32 predicted proteins | sample CryGey092014_all_FD_185464 | JGI IMG/M metagenome (GOLD analysis project Ga0210051, IMG submission 185464) | Groundwater microbial communities from aquifer - Crystal Geyser CG23_combo_of_CG06-09_8/20/14_all (SPAdes) (version 2) | ecosystem: Environmental > Aquatic > Deep subsurface > Groundwater...
TGGCGCAAAGGTTGTGATTACATGAAAACTGGCAAAAATCGAGTTTTTTTGAAAAAAGTTGAATTTTTTCTTTTTCTTATATCGGAGTTCCAGGCCAGTCTGTAATCTCTTGACAATGATCAAAGAAAAAATTAAGATGCTTTACCGACAGTTTTGTATAAAGAAGCCATTGTCCAAAAGAACTTCCCTTTGGGCAACAGCCGCTAAATGGGGAAACATTTTGAGGTATTTTTTATCTGTTTTGGGTCTGGTATTAATAATTGAGGGATTGCCGTATTTTGCCTTTCCTGATAAGTTTAAGAAAATGATAAGTAGGCTTCCGGAGGTTCCAGACAATGTGCTACGGTTGTTTGGATTTATCGCCATGGGCACAGGTCTTGTGTTCATCTATGTTTCAAGGGCAGGGAAATAATCGTAAGTCGTGAATCGTAAGTCGTAAGTCGAATAAAAACAAAAGCCCCATTTCCATTTCCATTCCCAACTCACGACTCACGACTTACGATTCACGGTTTATTAGTCGAGGTTACAATGAGGCTTGAGGAATTCGATTACATGCTTCCAGAAGGATTGATTTCTCAGTATCCCATGGCAAAGAGGGATGACTCCCGGCTTTTGATTGTAAACAGACAGGATGGAAGGATCGAGCACAGGGCATTCAGTGATATATCCTATTTTATGGAAACAGGGGATGTTCTGGTGATAAATGACACCAGGGTAATTCCTGCGAGACTTTTTGGAAAAAAGGAGACAGGGGGGAGGATTGAAATATTGATTCTCAGGCAATTGAAACCAACAGAACCTGAGAGTAATGGCAAATTAAATATATGGGAGTGTTTAATTAAATCGTCAAAAAGGCTCAAGGAAGGCTCCAGAATATCCTTCAATGAATATTTAGAAGGAGAGGTTATAGAAAAAGGCTCCAATGGAAAGTGTATTCTTCAGTTTCATTCAAAAGGAGATTTTCATAAGATATTGGACAAAGTTGGGAGGATGCCACTGCCTCCTTACATCAAAAGGGATGGAGAACTGAAAGATGGACAAATAGATATAGAACGGTATCAGACAGTCTTTGCCCGTAATAAGGGTGCCATTGCAGCTCCAACAGCAGGGTTACACTTTACCGAAGGGTTGCTTTCAAAGATCCAGGAAAAAGGGGTGAAGATTGCTTATATAACAGTTCATATCGGTATGGGCACTTTTATGCCTGTAAGGGCAGAAAAAGTTGAAGACCATGTATTAGAGGCTGAGTATTTTGAAATCAAGCAAGATGCAGCGAGTTTAATAAATACCGCGGTGACCAACGATAAAAGGATTATTGCAGTAGGGACCAGTGTTACACGTGCCCTTGAATCCGCCGTTGTTGAAAACAGGATAATAAAACCAGCAACGAAATACACTTCTTTATTCATCTATCCTGGTTATCAGTTTAAGATTGTGGATACTTTAGTCACTAACTTTCATTTACCTAAATCTACTCCATTATTACTGGTATCTGCTTTTGCCGGAAATACCCTTATAGCGGATGTTTACAAGAAAGCCATTGAAGCAGGATACCGCTTTCTTAGTTATGGTGATGGAATGATGATACTGTAGTTAATATGGACTTTAAGTTTGACCTGCTAAAAAAGGATTCAGGTTCCAATGCCAGATTGGGTAGGGTAACAACGGGGCATGGAGAGTTTATAACCCCTGCTTTTATGCCGGTAGGCACCCAGGGGACGATAAAGTCTCTATCCCCAGTGGACTTGAAGGAGGTTGGGGCAGAGATTATATCCAGCAACACCTACCACTTATATCTACGCCCTGGACATGAAATTGTTAGAAAATTAGGTGGATTACATAAATTTATGGGCTGGGATTTTCCTATTCTTACTGATAGCGGGGGATTTCAGGTCTTCAGTCTTGCAGCCCTTAGAAAGATTACCGAAGAGGGAGTGTATTTTCAGTCACATATTGACGGTTCCAGGCACTTTATATCGCCTGAAAAATCAATTGAGGTCCAGGAGACTCTGGGATCTGACATAATGATGTGTTTCGATGAGTGTATCCCGTATCCTTCATCCTATGACTATACCTTGAATTCGGTTGAGATGACAGGCAAATGGGCTGAAAGATGCAAGAAGGCAAAGAGGTCGGGAGACTCTGCTCTTTTCGGCATTATCCAGGGTGGTATGTTCGGAGACCTCAGAGAGAAAAGTGCAGAGTCTATTCTGGAGGTTGGCTTCGATGGTTATGCTATAGGTGGTCTGAGCGTCGGTGAACCCAAGCCGATAATGTATGAGATGATAATGAAGACTTTACCCTTTCTGCCAGAGGACAGCCCCAGGTACCTGATGGGTGTTGGTACCCCTGAAGATCTAGTTGAGTTTATAGGGGTAGGATTTGATATGTTTGATTGTGTAATGCCAACACGCAATGCCCGAAACGGGATGCTTTTTACCTCTAAAGGAAGGATATTGATAAAGAATGCTCAGTATATTGATGATAATTCTCCCTTAGATGAAAATTGCCAGTGTTATACCTGTAGAAATTTTTCCAGAGGATATCTTAGACACTTATTTATTGCCAAAGAGGTACTATCCCCCAGGCTTAATACTATCCACAACTTAACCTACTATTTTACGCTTATAGATGAGATCAGGAGCGCCATAGAAGAGGACAGGTTCACGGAGTTTAGAGCAGGATTTGGACGCAGGTGAATAGAATAGAGTCGTTTGATTGGTTTCATTGGTTTGATGTTGAACATATAACAGCGGGCTTAAGCCTGCTGTTGTGCCTGCTGTTGTACCCGCCGTTGTACCCGCTGTTGTGTGCAAATCAGTAAGGAAGGACGTCAATAAACGTTAATCAGAACTAACCGAACAAATAGAACTAACTTGAGAAATCAGTAGTCAGAATGAAAATAATTTCAATAAGTTGTAGAAATTTTGAGACATAATATTTGACTATAGCCGAGGATTAGGATATAAGGTTTAAGTTAAATAGTTCGCCCTGAAAAATGAAAAATTTCCTTTGGAGCGAACATGAGCAGGATTTTTGGGGCACCCATCCTGACGAAGCGAAAGATAAGCATTTTCAGATGTTTGAGCCTTAAGGGCGAGTTTCTGAAAATGCCTGAAGCGAGTCATGGATGGGTCAAAAAACCTGCACTAGAGAGCAGAAAAGGGAATTTTTCAGTGTGAACTAAATAGGTAGATAGACTGAAGGCGGAAGACTTTTAGGGGTTTTTATAGCCTTCAGCCTAAATAATGTTCTCAAGGAGGTGATTTTTTTGATTGATATTGCTTATGCCATGGGTGGTGATGCTATTGCTGGTGGAGCAAAGGGGATGGGTGCCTTTATTCCATTGATCTTGATGTTTGTGATTTTTTACTTCTTACTGATAAGACCACAACAGAAAAGGGCAAAACAGCACAGGGAGGTTTTGAAAAATCTCAGGAAGGGTGACACGGTTGTAACCTCTGGTGGTATCCACGGAAGGGTTACAGGGTTGACTGACACAATAGCTACCCTGGAGATAGCGGATAAGGTTAGGATAAAGGTTTCCAGAGGTCAGATTGCAGGATTGAGTGGGGTAAATGATAAGGAATAAACAGGTAAAGGGGGGTGTTTAAGATAAATTCGAATTACATTGGGAAAGTGTACTCTTTGTATTCTCCGGTTTATGATTTGATATTCGGCAAGATTATGGAACAGGGGAGGAAGAAGGCAATCAGCCTGTTAAATGTGGGTGAAGAACACAAGATTTTAGAGATTGGTGTGGGAACAGGGTTAACACTTGGGTTATACCCGTCAAATTGTAGCATAGTCGGGATAGATATATCGGAAAAGATGCTTGCAAAGGCCAGGAAGAGGGCTTCTAAGGTTCGCAACAATAACCATATTACCTTTAGGGTTATGGATGCCCTTAATATGGAGTTTGAGGATGACACCTTTGATGCAGTTGTTGCTTCCTATGTAGTCACAACAGTAAATGACCCCTTGAGGGTATGTCACGAAATGAAGAGGGTATGTAAAGATGGGGGACAGATAATTGTTGTGAATCACTCAAGGAGTGGAAATGGATTTCTGGGTAAACTTGAAGATATAATTTCTCCTTTATGCTGGAAAGTAGGGTTTGCTACAGATCTTAATGTGTTGGAACCATTAGAGTCAAGTGGAATTAATGTTGATCAGGTGATCCCTGTGAAGCCCTTTAAATTGTACAAGGTGATTCAAGGAACTAAGATAGATGGACTCGTAAAAAGTCAAAATTAGGATGGCAAAGTAAAAAGCTCCAGATGCAAGGCGCGCAAATCCTGAGGAGTGAAGCGTACTTAGGGATACGCTGCAACGACGAAGGATGCAGCGCAACGCCGCAGGTGGACTTTTTACGAAGCCATCAAAGCAGGAAGCTGAAGGATTGGGGAGCAGTAAGACCGTAAAGAGAATTGGAGAATGGGTATGTCCGGTAATTTAAGATGGAAAGCCTTGCTGATTGCGATAGTTACCATAGTTTCTCTGGTTTATCTATCTGCTTCAATTTCTGACCAATTCCCTGAATGGTGGCCAAAGAAACAGATAAAATTGGGATTGGATCTTCAGGGGGGTACTCATCTGCTTTTAGAGGTAGAGACTTCTAAGGCAGTGGAAAATGCGGTTGAGAGGGTTTCAGGGGATTTAAAGGATAGCCTTTTGAAGAAAGGGATCAGATACAGTAAGCTGGAAAGGGTCAGTGGCAAGGAGATACTGGTTGAGTTTCAAAGCTCCGCGTACATGGATAAACTTAAAGAGGTTCTTGATTCTGAATTCTTCAATCTGAAGGAGTTGCCTACGAAGGATGATAAGGGGAGTCTCTCAGTTAGATTAGGGCTTTCTGATAAGGAGGTCGAACATATAGAGAAGTTTGCAGTTGACCAGGGTCTGGAGACCATCAGAAACAGGATTGACCAATTCGGTGTCAGCGAGCCGATTATCCAGAGGCAGGGTGAAAAAAATATCCTTGTGCAGCTTCCCGGTATCAAAGATATAAAGCGGGCAAAGGACCTTATAGGGAAGACTGCCCTTTTGGAATTTAAATTAGTCGATGATGAGCATAGTATTGAGGATGCATCAACGGGTAACATCCCTTCAGGAGACGAGGTTCTATACCAAAAGATCGTGGACAGAGAGGCTGAGAGGGTTGTAAATAAACCATATCTATTAAAAGAGAAGACCTTGATGACCGGTGATGTTATAACCGATGCAAAAGTCAGGATTGACAGCCAGTATCAGACACCGTATGTGACTATGGAGTTTGATAACAGGGGCAAACGGTTGTTTGACAGGATTACCGCTGCAAATGTAAATAAGCGTCTTGCCATAGTCCTGGACAAAAATGTCTATTCTGCCCCGGTTATCCAGGAGAGAATATCGGGCGGCAGCGCTCAAATTACAGGATCGTTTACTGCTGAGGAAGCACATGATCTTGCCATTGTTCTTCGGGCAGGCTCTCTTCCAGCCCCTGTGAGGTATATTGAAGAGAGGACTGTTGGCCCATCTCTTGGCAGGGACTCTATCCATAGCGGCGTTATATCTATAATTATTGGGGGGATAGTTGTTATCTTATTTATGATGTTTTACTATAAGCTCTCCGGTGTTGTTGCAAATATGGCATTGATCCTTAATATCATACTGATAATGGCAGCAATGGCAGCCTTTCAGGCAACCCTCACTCTGCCTGGAATAGCAGGGATTGTTTTGACTATAGGCATGGCTGTGGATGCCAATATTCTGATACTCGAGCGCACAAGAGAGGAGCTTTTGCTTGGTAAAACACCCAGGTCCGCCATTGATGCTGGTTACGACAGGGCATTCCGAACAATACTCGATTCCAATCTTACTACATTGATTACTGCTGCCCTTTTATTTCAATTTGGAACAGGGCCTGTCAAAGGGTTTGCAGTTACTTTAACCATCGGTATTGTTGCAAGTTTCTTTACTGCGCTCTTCGTGACCAGGTTCATATATGATCTGGTCCTGACAAAGAGGAGAGTGAGGACACTGAGTATATGATAAGCATTGTTAAGCCTGAAATAAATATAGATTTTCTCGGGAGAAGATGGATCGCCTTTATGCTTTCTTCCATATTGATCTTAGCCAGTATTCTATCTATAGTACTTAAAGGAGGCCTGAATTTTGGTATAGACTTTGCCGGGGGGGCATTAGTTCAGGTAAGGTTTACGAATGAGACAACCCCGGGCGAAATAAGAAAGGTTTTAAACGAGATCGGGTTGAGGGACAGCATTATTCAGCAATACAGCGAAAAGGGTGGCAATGAGTATATAATCAGGTTTAAAAATACATCCTCTAAGAATGAGGGACTGTCAGACAGGGTTCAAGAGACTTTTCAAAAAAGGTATGGACAGAATGGATTCGAGATAAGGCGTGTAGAGGTCGTTGGTCCTCAGGTAGAGAAGGAGCTCCGTTATAAAGCGCTTATGGCTCTTATCTATGGGATGATTGGTATTCTGGTATACATTGGATTTAGATTTGAATTCAGGTTTGCCCTGGGAGGTGTTCTGGCACTGGTTCATGATGTAACTGTTACTATAGGCGCATTTTCTATAACAGATAGAGAGTTTACCCTGCCGGTTTTGGCTGCCGTCCTGACCATTGTGGGCTTTTCCATAAACGATACTATAGTCATATACGACAGGATCAGAGAGAACCGTAGAAAGATGGCCGGGAAAAAACTGGAACTAATTATGAACTCCAGCATTAATGAGACACTGAGCAGGACCATTCTTACTTCAGGTACCGTCCTTTTTGTAGTCATTGCATTATTCATTCTAGGTGGCAGCGTTATACATGACTTTGCCTTTGCCTTAATAGTGGGGGTTATTGCCGGTACCTATTCCACTGTTTTTGTAGCCAGCCCCATAGTGCTCTTATGGGAGAAATTTTTCCCAGGAAAGAAAGGTAAAAGGCGGTAACCTTTCTTTCGATCCAGAGTTGCTTCCGATAGCCGGTTAATCCCATTTCTTAAGAGAGCGTTGAAGAAGTATCCCTTTTCGCTTCAACATCCATTTTTTGACCCATCTATGATCGTAAATCGTAAGTCGCGAGTCGTAAATAAAATAAATAAAAAGTATAACACCCATTTACGATTCACGATTTACGACTTCCGGTTTTTGACGATGTTCGCCCTCAGGGATACTTTTTCAACACTATAATTGATGAAGGACTTTGATGGACAAGATAACGGTAAATCTTGGTAACAGAAGCTACCCTATATGCTTTGGTTATAATAACCTTACCGAATTAGGTAAGGTAATAAAGGAATATGATTTCAGTGATAAAATCAGCGTTGTCACAAATCCCGAAGTGGCAGGGCTTTTTTTAAATACTGTAGAGAGGAGCTTGCTAGATGCAGGCTTCAGTGTCTTTCCAATTGAAATCCCGGATGGAGAAGGATACAAATCGCTGGAGTGGACAAGCATACTTTATGACAAACTTGTCTCTCTCAAGATGGATCGCAAATCTGCCCTAATCGCACTTGGAGGAGGGGTTATTGGGGATATTACCGGTTTTGTTGCAGCTACCTTCCTTCGGGGGATACCTTATATTCAAGTCCCTACAACCCTTCTCGCCCAGGTAGACAGCAGTGTCGGCGGGAAAACAGGGGTAAACCATCCAAAAGGCAAAAACCTGATCGGTGCCTTTTATCAGCCAAGTCTTGTTTTTATAGATGCCGATACCCTTAAGACCCTCCCTGAATCAGAGTTTATTTCTGGTCTGGCTGAGGTAATAAAGTATGGAATTATATGGGATTCCGATCTGTTCAAGGACTTAGAGGACAATCTGGAAAGGATTCTCGGACTGGATCGAAAATACATCTTAAGGGTCGTAAAGAGGTGCTGCTCTATTAAGGCAAAGATTGTTGAGGAGGATGAGAAAGAGAGTGGACTGAGATCGATCTTGAATTTTGGACATACAATAGGTCACGCAATAGAGGCATTGACGGATTATAAGAGTTATAAACACGGTGAAGCAGTGGCTATCGGTATGGTAACTGCAACCCATTTATCGGTTAAAATGGGGGTCTGTAATGAAAGTGTTTTTCATAGGGTTAAGACATTGATTCAAAGAGCCGGCCTGCCAACCGATTTGCCTGAATTTTCCAAAGATGAATACGTTAATGTTATAGAACTGGATAAAAAGATGAGATGCAATAAGGTCAAGTTTGTTTTGGCAGAGGATATTGGCCGTGTTAAATTTGCTGATTTAGCAGCAGAAGATATCGCTGAGTATCTAAATTAGTAACCGTTCACGGTTGTCGGTTCACAGTTAACAGTTGGCAAAAATGTTCCAAGCTTTATATAACAGCGGGCTTAAGCCTGCTGTTGTAATTACTGTAAACTGAGAACCGTGAACGGTTACAAGGATGGTATGCTAGACAAGGTCATTCAGATATGTCTCGATAGGCTCAGGGTCAATCCCGGAGATTGGAATGCCAGATTGAGTTTGGGCAGATTGTACTTTGAAAAAGGAATGCTGAAAGAGGCACGGAAAGAGCTGGAAAAGGTTGCTAACTTCATTTCCAATAATATAATTATTTATAAGATTTTAGGGGAGATACATGAAAAGGAAGGCAACATAGAAGAGGCTTCAAGGTTTTATCGTATGTTCTCTGCGTATGATTCAGAGGATTCAGAGATTAATGGGATAGCGAATTCTTTAGAAAAAACCTTCTCAAAAGAAATTGAAGAGAAGTCTGATGGTAAGATAAAGATTTCTACAAGTACAATTGCAGAGATTTACATAAAACAGGGGCACCCGAAGAGAGCACTGGAAATCTACCGGGATATTCTTGCTGCAGACCCGGAGAATACTGCAATTCAAAACAAAATAAAGGATTTAACTGAAAGGATAAAGGGATCTGGCTCAACTGGGGTGGATATCCCTCTTTATTCTTCTAAGACTGGAAGTATTATAATCACCCTTAACAGATGGTTAAGGAATCTTGAAGGGTTAAAGGGACAGACAAGGAGACAGGTATGAAAAGAATACTTGTGTTGCATGGCCCAAATCTAAACTTATTAGGAAAAAGGGAGCCTCAGATATACGGTAAATTTAGCTTAGATGAAATCAACAAGGAAATAGAGAGACTTGCGGAGAAAGAAAAGGTGTCGGTTGAAACCTTTCAATCAAATTCTGAAGGGGAGCTGGTTACCAGAGTACAGGAGGCAATGGGAAGGTTTCATGCCATAGTTATAAATCCCGGTGGTTATACTCATACGAGTGTGGCTATCAGAGATGCTATTGCTGCCGTGGGCATACCTACTGTAGAGGTTCATCTGTCTAATATATATCAGAGGGAGGATTTTCGTAAGAAATCCATGTTAGCAGATGTGGTTGTGGGGCAGATTGCCGGTTTTGGATTGGACAGCTATCTTTTGGGGTTAAGAGCAGCAATTGGTATTGCAGAAAAGAGGTAGCAGTGAGAAAAAGCGCCCTTAAGAAGATAGGAGAAAGGTTTGAAAAGTATAGTTTAGATGCTATTCTTGTTTTAAATCTGGACAATGTAAGGTACCTGAGCGGCTTTACCGGAAGTGAGGGAGCCATATTGGTCTCCCAAAACAGGAACTACTTCCTGACAGGTACCAGGTATACAACTCAGGCATCAGAACAAACCAAAGGTTTTATTATCAGGGAATATGACAATAGAGAAGAAGAAATCTCAGATTTGATATCTAAGCTTAATATTAAGAGTCTGGGATTTGAACCTCAATACGTTACTTTTGAGGCTTACAACAGACTATTGAAAAGGCTGCAGGACACTAAATTGATCCCCATTGCTGAGGGATTAGACAGTGTAAGGAATAAAAAAGAGGGGTCCGAGATTAAGCTCATAAAAGAGGCAATAAGGATTGCATCAGAGAGCTACCTTGATATTGTAGGCAGGATCAAAGTTGGCATAGAAGAGAGGGAGATTGCCCTGGAAACAGAATATCTCATGAGAAAAAAGGGGGCAGAAAAGGTGTCGTTTGATACTATAGTTGCCTCTGGCAAAAGGGCGGCATTGCCCCACGGTATTGCCACCAGTAAAAGGATAAAAAAGGGAGAGTTCGTTGTAATAGACTTTGGAGCCAGATATCAAGGTTATTACTCTGACGAGACCCAGACTGTGGTTGTTGGCAAACCTACAATCAGACAAAAGAAGATTTATCAGATAGTGAAAGATGCCCAGGAAAAGGCATTTGAAGCGATTAAGCCAGGAGTAGATGTTACAAAAGTTGATTCTGCGGCAAGGGATTACATTGGCAATGCCGGTTTTGGGAAGTACTTCGGGCATGGAACAGGCCATGGAGTAGGATTGGCAGTCCATGAAATGCCCCACATTTCCCCTTTAGGGAAAGAGGTTATAGAGGAAGGAATGGTATTTACTATAGAGCCTGGCATATATATACCGAAATGGGGAGGGGTTAGGATAGAGGACATGGTAAGGGTTACCTCCCGGGGATATGAAAGATTGACATTTTTACCAAAGGAGTTACAGGTAATTTGAGGATACAAAGTGGCAAAGGCACATAGGCACAAAGCAGAGCGGAGCAGGGTCGTTTCGTTGTTTTTTTCCTACTTTGTGCCTTTGGTGCTCTGTGCCTCTGTGCCTACCTGAATAGTTACCTCAAAACAATAGAGAGGAAGCTATGTATTCAACATCAGATTTTCGTAAGGGCTTAAAGATCGAACTGGACGGTAAGCCTAATGAAGTAGTGGATTTTCTGCATGTAAAACCTGGTAAGGGTGGGGCGTTTGTAAGAACAAAATTAAAAAACCTTGTCACTGGAAATGTCATTGATAGAACATTTAGATCAAGTGAGAAGGTTGGCATACCTGATCTTAAACAGAGAAAAATGCAGTATCTATATAATGCCGAAGGCAAGTTTTACTTTATGGATCAGGAGACATATGAACAGATTTCTCTCGATGCGGAGCAGCTTGGGGATAACAGAGGCTTCCTCCATGATGGCATTGTTGTGGACATGCTATTTCACAACGATCAGCCTATAACTGTTGAACTCCCAATCTTCGTCGAGATTCCTGTTTCCAGTACAAACCCGGGAGTAAGGGGTGATACGGCATCCGGAGGGAGTAAACCGGCTACCCTGAAAACCGGGGCTGTTATTAATGTGCCTCTGTTTGTAGAAGAAGGGGACATACTGAAGATCGATACCCGAACACGGGGATATATTGAAAGGGTTAGCAAAGGGGATCGTAATCTATAGTGAACGACTTAAATAATTTGGGGAGTAACTATGGAGGATAAGTTTGAAAAACTAGTAAAGGCTTATTCTGAGGGGGCTTCCAGGCCGAAGACATGGTCAGGGTTTCCGGTAGAAGAGGTATACACACCTGAGGACACAAAAGATATTGATTATAAGAGAGAGATAGGAGATCCAGGTGATTATCCTTTTACCCGGGGTATTCACGCAACAATGTTCAGGGGTAGAGTCTGGACTAAGAGGGAGGTTGCGGGTTTTGGTACCCCAGAGGACACCAATGAGCGAGTAAAATACCTTATAGATCAGGGACAGAGTGGTATAAATATCATCAATGATCTTCCCACTGCTATGGGTGTTGATTCTGACCATCCTATGGCTAAAGAAGAGGCAGGTGCTGTAGGTGCGCCTTTTTCGTCTCTCAAAGATATGGAGGAGATGGTTGAAGGGATTCCTCTCGAAAAGGTCAGTATGTCCTTTAATGTCTCGACTACGGTCTCACCCATAGTGGTAGCCCAGTACCTTGCTATTGCCCAAAAAAGGGGGATTGACTTAGCTAAGTTAAGGGGAACCATACAGAATGAGCCATTGAAAGGGAGGTATTGCGGTTATTCACCGAGTACAAATCATGTGGACCTGTGTTTACAGACATCGGCTGACATCATAGAATTTTGCAGTAAGTATATGCCCCTTTGGTATACTACCAACGTTAACCTATATGACCTCAGAGAAACCGGTATAAATGCCGCTCAGGAAATCGCCTTTGGATTTGCAATGGCAATAGCCTATATAGAAAACGTCCTGAAAAGGGGATTGGATATTGATGAATTTGCGCCAAGGATTGCCTTTTACTGCAGCGCCCATATAGACTTTTTTGAAGAGATAGCAAAACTCCGGACGGCAAGGAGGATATGGGCTAAGATCATGAAAGAGAGGTATAAGGCTAAAAACCCCAAGTCGCTTACCTTTAAATTCGGTGTCCATACTGCGGGGTGTTCTCTGGTGCCCCAACAACCCATGAATAACGTAATAAGGGTTGCATATGAGGCCCTTGCAGCAGTCCTGGGAGGGGTTCAATCCCTTCACTGCTGTTCTTATGATGAACCCATAGCCATACCCACAGAGGAGTCTCACAGGCTGGCGCTCAGGACACAGCAGATTCTGGCTTGTGAAACAGGGGTTGCCAACGTAGCCGACCCATTGGCCGGGTCTTACTATCTGGAGTCTTTGACCAACAGAATAGAGGAAGAGGCCACGATGATACTGAAAAAGATTGATGATATGGGAGGTATGATTGTTGCCATTGAAAAGGGATGGATAGATCAGGAGATGGAAAAGGCTGCATACCAGTATCAAAAAGAGGTAGAAAGCAAGGAGCGGATAATAGTTGGTGTGAATGAATTCACTGTCCCCCCGGAAGAGGATGTACAGGGAGACTATCACAAAACCCCGTCTGAGGTATCAGAAAAGCGGGAAGCTGCCCTTAAGGAACTGAGAGAGACCAGAGATAACGATGTGGTTAGAAAGGGATTGAAGAGATTGAATGAGGCGGCTGAGAAGAAACAGAGAGAAAACCTGCTCCCTTTCATTATAGAGGCTGTTAATGCCTATGCCACTACAGGAGAGATACTTGGAACTATACGCATGGGTTTTGGATACACCTACGACCCGTTTGAGGTGCTAAGCCACCCCTTCTTTTCTTAGTAGTCTCCGTTGATAGTTGTTCCACCTTAGGTGGATTCGTTGCAGTACATCAAAAAATCAATAAATTCAACTAAATAACAACAAAGATGCTTACATTTTGATACTTCGCCTAAGTATTTAGATATACGATCACAATTGACTACTGACAACGAACGACTGACACTACCGAAAAAAAAGAAAAAAATTTATTGCATGTAATGTGTCTTTATGGTAAAAAACAAATCTAATTCTTATTAAGGTAGAGATAAAAAGGGTTTTATTTCATTCTGTGTAGCGTTTTCCATCTGAATTCTGGGTAGTTTTACCTGTGGTACTACATTTCTGATCCTACTATTCCAATCATGCTCATCTTCATCCTGTATTGATATTCCAATTGTGTAATGAAGCGGAGCTAAGCTTTCTCCCGATCTTCAAATACTGGATAAGGGGTTCATTTGTATGAGAGATCAAAGTAACACGGCCAAACTCAAGGTTGATGATCTACATCTCAGTTTTGGCGGCGTAGGAGCGCTTTCAGGCGTGAGTTTTGAGGTTAAAGAAAAGGAGATTTTGGCTATCATTGGCCCAAATGGTGCAGGAAAAACCTGTATCCTGAACTGTATAACAGGGTTTTACCGTGCCCAAAGGGGTGATATTTATTTTGAAGGGGAAAGGATAACCAATTTACACTCCCATAAGATTGTGTCTCTAGGCATAACAAGGACCTTCCAGAATATTGAACTCTTCACCGGACTTACCACCCTTGAAAATCTTATGGCAGGAAGACATATACACATGAAACACGGGCCTATCGCTGGATCTTTATTTTTTGGGAGAGCCAGGAAAGAGGAGATAAAACACAGGGAAGTAGTGGAAGATATAATTGACCTGTTGGAGTTGGAACCTATCAGAAAAAGTGTTGTAGGGTCACTACCCTACGGGCAGCGAAAGAGGGTCGATCTCGGCAGAGCCCTTGCTTTGGAACCGAAACTGCTTTTACTGGATGAACCTATGGCAGGAATGAACGTTGAGGAAAAGGAGGATATGGCCCGGTTCATTTTGGACATCCATGAACTCAAAGGTATCTCAATAGTGCTGATAGAACATGACATGGGTGTCGTCATGGATATTGCAGATAGAATCATTGTGCTCGATTTTGGAGAAAAGATCGCTGAGGGTATTCCGGAAGAAATAAAAGCAAATCCAAAGGTTATAAGTGCATACTTAGGTTCAGATCAGAGTTCTGTTTTTCAAGATACATCGGAGGTTAAATAATGCCTAAAGATACGCTCCCCAAACTTCTGAGAAGAAATTACTTACGGTATGGAAGAGATACTGTGGCTATGAGAGAAAAGGATAGGGGTATATGGAAGAGATATACATGGGAAGACTATTATAAATCGGTTAAGTATCTTTCACTGTGTCTTATAAGCCTTGGTTTAAAAAAGGGAGATACGGTTTCAATACTCGGGGAAACAAAGCCTCAGGCATATTGGGCAGAATTGGCCATCCTGTCAGCAGGAGGAGTGACCGTTGGGATATTTGCTGACTGCATACCAAAGGAAGTAGAATACTATGTGACCCATTCTGACTCTAAATTTATTATTGTCCATGATCAAGAACAGGTAGACAAGGTATTACAGATCAAGGAATCAATCCCTCTTATCCTAAAGGTTCTTTATTGGGATGAAAAGGGACTCTGGTATTATGATGATCCCTTATTGATGAGTTTTGAGGAGGCATTATCTGAAGGTCAAAGATATGAGGGGTCACATTCGAACCTTTTTGAATCAGTTATAGAAGAGGGAAATGGGGACGATTTAGCTTTGATTCTTTATACCTCAGGAACAACAGCTCTTCCCAAAGGAGCCATGTTAAACCACAGAGGCCTCGTCAGGGCTGCGAAGGCAGTGGAAGAAGTGGATAATCTGAGTGACAGGGATACCTATCTGGCTTTTATCCCGATGGCATGGGTAGGTGAACAGGTTATCGGGGTAGCGTGTTCTCTGTATTCGGGGATGGCTGTAAATTTTCCTGAAAAGCCTGAAACAGTTCAGGAAAATATTCGTGAACTCGGTTCAAGTATATTGTTTTATGGACCAAGACAGTGGGAAAGTGTCAACCGCATGGTCCAGGCAAAAATGGCTGACTCAGTCAGGATCAAGCGTTTCTTTTATCATCTTTTACTCCCTCTCGGACATAAAATGGGTGAGATGCGTCTTGTCAAAAAGAAACCAGGACTTCTTTTCAAGTTCCTGTACTTCATCGCCTATTGGATTGTATTCAGGCCACTTCGAGACAAATTGGGCTTATCGAGGATAAGAATATCATACACCGCTGGTTCAGCAATAAGTCCTGACATTATTCGTTTTTTTCAGGCGATAGGCGTAAACATCAAACAACTATACGGCAGTTCAGAGATGGGGCTCGTTACCGCCCACAGAGAAGGTGACATAAAGCCCGAGACCTCTGGTATTGCACTTCCTGGGGTAGAGATTAAGTTGTCTCCGGAAGGAGAGATATTGGTCAAAAACGAGGGCTTATGTGTAGGCTACTATAAAGACTCCGAGGCTTTTCAGAGTAAAACGATAGATGGCTGGTATTGCTCAGGGGACTTTGGCCATATAGATGAGGATGGCCATCTTATTGTCATAGATCGGATGGAAGATCTCAGGGAACTTTCCAACGGTCGTAAATTCTCACCGCAATACACAGAGATCAGGCTGAGGTTCAGCCCCTTTGTAAAGGATGCTATTGCCATAGGGGATAAAGATAATGACTACGTTGGCGTATTAGTAAATATAGATATGGACAATGTAGGCCGCTGGGCAGAGGCAAAACGCTTACCCTATACAACCTTTGCCGATCTGTCTCAGAAGGAAGAGGTTATAGGATTAATTGCAGAAGAGATAAAAAAGGTAAATAAATCCCTCCCTGATTGGGCCAGGATAAATAAGTTTATTAACCTCCACAAGGAATTAGATCCCGACGAAGCAGAGTTAACCAGGTCCAGAAAACTGCGGAGGACGTTTCTTGAAGAAAAATATGGAGATCTCATCAACGCACTCTTTGGAAACGAAGAAGAATACGATGTTGAAACAGCTGTAACCTATCAAGATGGTCGAAAGGGATCGATGAGCTGTACACTTAAGGTTACGTCTCTTTAATAAAAGGAGAGGATATGGAGCTATTTCTTCAGTTTTTTGTCAATGGGGTTATGGTGGGAGGGCTATATGCCTTTGCAGCAATAGGTATCGTGCTTATATACAAAGCAACACGAGTGTTTAATTTTGCTGTTGGTGAGTTAGTGTTGCTCGGAGGGTTTTTTTGTTGGTCTTGCCTAACATGGTTTAAGTTTCCGGTCTGGTTGAGTTTGCTTTTGGCTTTAACTGGAGCGATAATAATTGGATTTCTTATAGAGCGATTAACCCTTCGTAGACTGATTGGGCAGCCTATCCTGGCTGCTATTATGGCTACTCTGGCCCTTTCTCAGGTCTTTAGAGGATTGATGCTGTTTACATGGGGACCATCAACTCTCCCCTATCCGACAAAGGTAATCCCGGGTTCTCCTGTAATGGCCGGTTTCGTCGTCATATCGAACGAACTTCTCTGGACGTTTTTCCTTTCAATCATCGTATTCCTTGCCCTGGGTGTCTTTTTCAAAAGATACAGGATGGGTATGTTTATGAGGGCTACCGCAGAAAACCAACAAACAGCCCAATCCATTGGAATCGATGTAAAGTCGGTCTTTGGTGTTACATGGGGAATAGCTGCGTTTGTTGCCGCCCTGGGTGGCATCTTTATGGGTGCCAGGGTTGGACTTGGTGTGGGACCTACCCCTCTCATAGCGCTGAAGGCCTTTCCTGCCGTTTTATTTGGGGGGCTTGAATCGATACCAGGGGCGCTCATAGGCGGTCTTGTAGTGGGAATTTTAGAAAACCTATCAGGAGGCTACATCAGTCCTCATTTTGCAGAGATTACCCCTTATATAATCTTGCTTTTAATCTTGATATTTCGCCCTGAAGGATTATTCGGGCTAAAAAGGATAGAAAGGATATAACTATATGTACCGTCCCTGCGGCACTTTTGACGAAACCTATGCTCAAGATATTGCTATTATCAGGACTCCAGTACATTGGGTTTCTTTTGTTGTTGGCATTGTCCTCCTTTTTTCTCTTCCTCTCCTTGTAAGCGGAAAATACCTGGCCCTAATAAATCTGATTGGCATTTCCATCATTTCCGTACATGGCCTGAGTATATTAACAGGCTATACCGGACAGATTTCCCTTGGACAGGCTGCTTTCATGGCGGCTGGTGCTTACAGCACAGGACTGCTTTCAGTTTATTTGAAATTTCCATTCTGGTTGACATTACCATGTTCTGGGCTGAGTGCAGGAATAGTTGGCATAATTTTCGGGTTACCATCATTAAGGATCAAAGGGTTCTATCTTGCAATGGCTACACTAGCCGCGCAGCTTATTATTCCGTGGCTCATCGTCAATATAAGACCTGATCTGACAGGAGGGACAAATACACTGGTTGTCCCCTCCGCCAAAATTGGCTCTTTCGTTTTTAATAGCCAGGGACGTATTTTTTATTTGATCATGCCTATAATGATTCTTGTAACATTCCTTACTAGAAATCTGGTGCGTACTCGCATTGGCAGGGCCTTCACTGCCATTAGAGATAACGATCTGGCAGCGGAGGCAATGGGGATAAGTCTGTTTCGTTATAAATTGCTCGCCTTTTTTATCTGTTCTTTTTATGCAGGGATTGCAGGAAGCCTCTGGTCGTATTGGATGAGGGCTATAAATATTGACTATTTCACGCTAATTGACTCAATATGGTATTTAGGGATGGTCATTGTAGGAGGGATGGGCAGTGTACCAGGGGCAGTATTTGGTACGGTGTTTATACGTACATTGGACCTGCTTGTTAAGAGTATTGGTCCATGGCTGGGAACCGTTGTGCCTTCATTGGCCGGTGTTGCTGCTGCTGCCTTAGGACCATTGGCGTTTGGATTGATTATTCTTGTATTTCTGATTTTTGAGCCTAGAGGGTTAGCTCACAGATGGGAGGTGATAAAGAGTTATTTTAGGCTATGGCCTTTTTCGTATTAACCACAAAGGTAACAGAGTAAAACCTATTGATTTCCAGGCACAGCCTTGGAAGATTAAAAAGGAGGGTAAGATGAAACGTCTATCTATCTTATTAACAGCAGTATTTATTTTAGTTTTATGTCTTTTTGGATCATCGTATGCCAAGAAGAAGCCCAAGGAGATAATACTTCCACTTATTATCGATCTCTCTGGCCCATATGCACCCATTACCGCTCCTGCATTTTCTGGGTTTTCCGATGCTGCCGAATATGTTAACCAGCAGGGAGGGGTTAAGGGTGTGCCCTTGAAACCATTAATCAGGGACTGCGGGGGAAGAGTAAATGTTGCCATCTCCCATTATATGGGATTTAGAGAGATGAAACCCAAGCCACTAACAGTGTTCATATCTGTCTCCGCCGAAGGAGAGGCCCTGCGGAAAAGAATAGTTGAGGACAATCTAATGGCCATGTCTGTACCGGGAGGGACCTCTATATATCCTCTTGCCAATACATTTGGTCTCTATCCACTGTATCAGGATATGTTTGGTGGCTTTATGGATTGGGTGGTTGAAAATTGGGACTTCAATAAGATGGGGCGAAATCCAAGAATAGCAATACTTACCTGGGATACAACCTTCGGTAGAGCTATCTTGACCCCTGAGGTAGATGACTATGCTAAAAAGAAGAATATCGATATTATTGATAAGGTTTTGTTTAGTATCCGGGATCTGGATGTCACTACTCAACTCATAAGGATTAAGATGAAAAAACCTGATTGGGTATATACGAATATTGCAGTAGACGGAGCTGTTGCTATAGCAAAAAGCGCACAAGGCATAAGGTATAAGATTAAACTCGGAGGCAATACAACCTTTGACTGGTCTACTATCATGCTTGGGGGCAAGATTATGGATGGGGCTACGCTGGTTTGTACCTTCAAGAGCTGGGATGATGCTGCTGACCCAGGAATCAAACTCATAACGAAATGGTTTAAGGAGAAGAAGAGAAAACCAACGGAAAGAACCCTGGTCTATCAACTTGCGTGGGCCAATGTTTTGACGATGCAAAAGGTGATATCCAAGGCCGTCGATGAAGTGGGGTGGGATAAGCTGGACGGTGCGGCAGTAAAGAGACAGATGGAGAAATTGAAAGATTTTTCGCCTTTGGGTCTTACTTATTATTCCTTCAGTCCGAGAAAACATGCTCCTGGTAAAGGATATATTGCCCAAATCAAAAATGGTAAAATAATTCCTATCAGCGGATGGCGTGAATTGCCCGATCTGAGGCCTGCTAAGCATAGGTAATAAATGAGATTAAGTATGGGGCTTGATCCCTTGAATCCTCATGATCTTATCAACTTTTTTAGAGATGATCCTAAATATAAAAGGTGTTTTATGCTCTTATTAAACAACGTCGAAGTGATTTACAGTAATGTAATTCTGGTACTAAAAGGGGTTTCCATTGAGCTTGGAGAGGGAAAGATTATTGCCCTTCTTGGCGCTAATGGAGCTGGAAAGACCACGACTTTGAAGGCGATATCCGGATTGCTTCATACAGAATTGGGCGAGGTAACCGATGGAAGTATCGAGTTCGATAGCTCCAGAATAGACAAGATGCCCCCAGAAAAGATAGCAAAAATGGGTATCCTTCAGGTAATGGAAGGGAGGCAGGTACTGGAACATTTTACTGTTGAGGAGGAGCTGAAGGTCGGTTTTTATGCTATGGGAGATGGAAGGAGTTTGAGCAGAGATCTGGATATGGTCTATCATTATTTTCCCAGGTTGAAGGATCTGAAAAATAATACCAGCGGTTTTCTTTCCGGCGGTGAACAGCAGATGCTGGTAATTGGTCGTGCCCTGATAGCCCATCCAAAGGTCATGCTTCTGGATGAGCCGTCTTTGGGGTTGAGTCCTATGCTTGTGCATAAGATATTTGAGACAATAAAGAGAATAAACGCTGAGGAGAAAACGTCTATCCTTCTGGTTGAGCAGAATGCTATGGCTGCTTTATCCATTGCCGACCATGGCTATGTTATGGAAAATGGTAGAATAGTTCTCGATGGACCTGCGGAGAAATTAAAAGAAAATGAAGACATAAAAGAATTCTATCTTGGACTGACAGAGATAGGGGAGAGGAAGAGTTATAGGGAAGTAAAACACTACAGGCGCAGGAAGAGATGGCTCTCTTAGTTTGTTAGAAAGACAAAGACTATTTTGGATAAATCTTCGAGTTTCACCGCATACCCCATGCTCTGTAGCTGCGTTTTATTGTCCCACTCGGGGAATGGGAGAAAAACCCTCGCCTTCAGGCGAAGACTTTAGTTTAATCTTTTTGTAGCCGCAAGGGTTCAAGGGGTCTAGGATTCAAGGGTTCAAGGACAAGAATGGATAGCTGTTTTCACTTGACCCCTTGACCCCTCGAATCCTTGGCCCCTCAAGCCATCGGTTTCAGCCGATGGTAGTTGACTTGATCAAACCAGATTGATGGTACCTGTTTGATGAAGAGTTGGAGGAGACCACTGACTTTATGGGGAAGGAAACCCGGAATGTGGAACCTTCTTTTGGATGAGAGGAAAAGGTTATCTGTCCACCTAATTCGTCGACAATTTTTTTAGTTACCAGCAGTCCCAGACCGGTGCCATAGCGTTCCTTGGTGGATAATATCTCGGTGAATACATAACTTTTCCATTCCTCGGGTAGACCTGGGCCGTTGTCAGAGACCTCGAAAATAGCTATCGGCCCCTTATGGTCGGTTCTGATCATTACCCGATGTTCTCGCCGGTTCAGATCGAACTTACATGCTTCCAGGGCATTGTGGACAAGATTACTCAGAATCGTGTGAAGGTCTTCAGAGTTAAGCTGTACCGAACCCAACTGTGGGTCAATATCTACATTTAGTTGGATTTTTTCCAGTGCAGCGGTTTCGTGAAAGAGATCGAAGACTTCCAGAACTACTTGGTTCGGTTCGATAACACTAATCTCATGCCCCCGTTTTTTAGCGCAGTAAAGTATATCCTTCACCAGGCTGGAAATTCGAGCCACATTGCGCTGCACGATGCCCCAACCCTTTAAGGTTTCCTTCTGATCTTTGTTATTCAATCCCGAATTCACCACGTAAATTCCTCCATCCAGACCGGTCAGGATGTTCTTGATGCCGTGGGCCATTGTTGCAACCGTATGCCCCATCATGGTTAGCTCAGTTTGCAGACGTTTTACAGGGGTGATGTTGGTAGACATCTCCATTACCGCAACAATTTCCCCCTGCTCATTTCTTATAGGACTGGTGTAAACGATTACAAATGCCTCGTTGCCATCACGGGTGATTACCTGCTCTTCGCTGGAATGGACCTGGCCATCGGCGAATGTTTTAGCCACAGGACATTCGGGACAGGGGTCAGTTTTTCTTTTATAGACGTTGTAACAGAGTTCTCCTACACGATCGCCAAAGTCTTGTCTAAAAAGCTCGTTGGTCTGGATAATGCGCAATTCAGGATTTTGTACTGAGATATAGCAGGGAACTTTTTGGAAGAGCTGGCGATAATCATTTCGGGTCGGCTCCCAACCGTCGATGTTGATTCGGTCCACGTTCTCTCCTCACCCAAATTTGCTTGAGTCTATTTAACGTAAGTAAGCTTCCACCTTACTCAGTAGTTCCTCAGTAGAGAATGGTTTCTCAACAAACTCCTGGGGTTTGGGTAGCCCGCCGCGTTCACGGGCAAAGAAATCTTTATACGCAGTAACTCCAGAGAGAATAATCACAGGAATATCACTGTATATTTTGCTCTTTTTCAGGTTGCGATAGAACCCCACGCCGCTCTGGTTTGGCATTATGATGTCCAGGATGATTAAGTCGGGGGAGAATTCCTTGACTTTGCGAAACGCATCCTCTCCGTCCTCCGCCATCTCTGTTTCATAACCGTTATTGCTTAGCAGAGAATTTAGATATGTTCGTACATCTTCCTCATCATCCACGATCAAGACTTTTTTTGCCATTTTTTCCCCTCCTTTTTCCCCTGAAAGGTTGATGGCTTCGTAAAAAGTCCATCTGCGGCGTTGCACTGCATCCTTCGTCGTTGCGGCGTACCCCTAAGTACGCCTCACTCCTCAGGATTTGCGCGCCTTGCATCTGGAGCTTTTTGCTTTGCCATCCCAATTTTGACTTTTTACGAGTCCATCAGGGTTTATAGTGGATAATTTGTTTGGCTTCCAGAACTCCTGATCCTTGCCAATGCTTCCCGTGCCTTCTCTTTTGCTTCTGGTGGCTGGCTCTTATCTCTAACCACTTTCTCTAGAGCTATTATCACTTCCTTGTTGTCTGTACTACTTATCGTTCCCAGAGCTCTTGCTGCCGAGATACGCACCTCAACCTCGTTATCGGTAAGGCAGGTGATCAGCGGTCTACATGCGTCTCTTGCCCCGGCACCTATTTCCCCCAGCACCCAGGCCACAGTCGCTCGGACATACCAAACCGAATCGGACAGAGCTGCCGTAAGGGCTGTTACTGCCTGCGATGCCTTGGTCCCCATGTCGCTAATGGCAAATGCCGCATACTCTCTGACGTCCTCGTGCTCATCCTTAAGCATTGGCACAATCTTCTCTATAGTTATATCCGATTCTAGTCTAATATCCCGTAAGCTCTGCAGTGCGGCCAGGCGGACAAACCAAATGCTGTCTTTCAAGGCATCAATCAGGGCATCCAGTACCACAGGGTTGTCGGCTCCAACATCTCTGAGGGTACGAGCAGCGGCAAAGCGTATATGACAGTCCTCGTCTTTTATGTCGCGGATTAGCTGGGCTATCGCCTTTTCCATAGTCAGGTTAGTTGTCGGTTGCCAGTTGTCAGCAATCGGCTGTTCTTTCTCTCCTCATGACCCCTATGAACCCAACATACGATATATGACATACGATATACGACAGGTTTTTCTCTACCCCTGATCACTGATCCCTGTGAACTGTTACCCCAATGGCCACTTAACCTTCTATGAGACTCCATTCCCCTTCCTTAATCCCCAATTGATCCGCAATGTCAGCTGCCAGTTTATTGAGGTGGAAGGAGTTAGGCTTATCCGGCCCTACCATGACAACCGGGGTCCTGAAATTAGAAGCGAATCGCTCAATAACCTGGCCGCCAAAGTCTGCCCCCCGATCAAGGTATCCCATTACAAGGAGGTCATACTCTCTCCGGCGGAGACAACGGGCTAGCTCAGCCCCTTCGTTGCCTTCGCAGAGTCGAAAGCCTACCTTGACAAAGTCTCCTAGCTTTGCCTCATAGTACTCACGGAGTTCCAACTCCTTTTTGACCTGAAATTCATCCGTCACTCGAACCACTTCTTGCTTTTTGCTATCTGCGTAAACTATCTCCCTGCGGAAACGGAAAGGTGACTCCAGCCAGTGGAATATATTGAGTTGGATATCCTTCTTGCTGGCCAACCCAAAAGCATAATCAAATGCCCAGTCACCCTGACGGGAATAGTGTGAACAAAGTCCGATTGCTTCCATGTGTTATACCCCTCTAAATTGTTTACTTTTTCTCATCCTTTTCCGGAATAACTAAAGCCTCTGCCACCAAGTCTAATATCTGTACTACCTGCATGTCAAGTTTATAATGTTTGATCAAGTCACTCAGGCCATCAACGCAGTTGTGGCAACTGGTGCATACAAGCTTGGCTCCAGTGGCCTTTAGTTGATCAGCCTTAATCTTTGCTACCTCCATCCTGAGAGGTTTATACTCAACCATCGATAGGGCTCCACCACCACCTGTGCAGCAAAAGTTGTCCGACCTGTTGGGATACATCTCCCGAAAATCAGTACATATCCGCTCCAGTATCCAGCGAGGCTCCTCGGTGATGTCGCCGGAACGAGCCAGGTTACACGAATCGTGATAGGTAATGGGCAGAGGGTTTCGTGAAGGGTCCACCTTTATTAGTCCCTGATTTATGTAACGGATCAAAGTAATCAAAACGGACTCACTTGGAATATCCTGCTTATATTTGGCCCAGTTATAACCCTCCCAACGGGTAGATCGGTATCCATGACCGCACTCAGAGATGACGATCCGTTTAGCCCTCAGTCGCTTGGCTGCCTCGTAAAGGTTCTTGGCTATATAGCCACCCAGCTTGTCGTCACCGGAGAAAAGCCCAAAGTTGGTCTGGTCCCAGCCGAAGCTTGGCATAGTCCAGCTTTCTCCGGCAATATGGAATATCTTGCAAGCGTAGCCGATGGAGCGAGGATCGTACTTGATCTCACGAGGGTTAACGGTGTACATGAAATCGCAATCTTCCTTGTCTATTGAAATCTTGAAATTGGGGTCGTCTAATTCGGCCTGGACTTCCTCCTGCTGCCATTCCAGAGTTTCAAGGTAATCCTCCTGTGAAACTCCCATCTGGTTGCCCGTTTCCCATGAGTCCTTATCCACTACGAAGACTCCCTCGGGCACAATCCCCAGTTCTGTGAGAAGACCCCTGGTGAGTCGAACAAGAGTTGCTGTATCCACGCCCATAGGGCAGTTGAGTGTGCAACGCCTGCAACCGCTACAGGTTCCAAAGACAATATTCTTGAGACGGTTTAGGTCTTCATCATTCTTTGGGGTTTTCGCATGGACCCACCAGGGGAAAATGCGGCCAGTCCAGTCAATATACCTTTTAAAGATTTGTCTGATCTGGTCGGCCTTGTAAGCCGGAGTCATAGTTGGATCGTGAGGCCGGGCTAACGCATAATGGCATGAGTCGGAACACATGCCGCAATGGACACAACCTACCAATGAACTCACTATCTGCCGACTCAGCCTGTTCTTCAGCATCTCCAGCAGGTTCTTTACATTGTCCTTGTTAGGGTCATAGACCTTTACTTTTCCCTCGAGCACCGCAGTAGATTTTTGTTCTAAAGCCTTTTTCTGCTCTTTTAAATCCAGGGGTAAATTAACTACATCGGAAATATTTATGGTTTTATCGCTCAATTATATTCTCCTTTCCAAGGCTTGTTGTATTTGGGTATGTTATTCCAGGCCGGCAGGTTTTTCCCCACCCTTTTTACGTGGGAAGACACCTCGATGCCCCATTGTTTTACCAAGGAAATACCGGGTGAAAGGATAATAGAGGTAATGGGAAATCTTGGAAAAGGGCACGTAAATCAAGAACAAAGTCGTCATGCCGAAAAAGAGTATCAAAGGCCACTCACTAACCTCATACTGATTGGGCATGGCGAAAACTCCGGCCGCAAACCATGCGGTCAGCAATGCCACTGAGAAATAATCATCCGGGGTGCTGATAAGACGCATCACAGGACTGGTAATCCGTCGGATGAGCCTTATCAACCCCACTGCAAAGGCAGCACCCATAAAAAGCTGAAAAATACGCACAATAGGTTCCGACTCAAAGAACTCCGGCCAGTAGGGAAGAATAAGGGTTGCGGTGATTGCCATGAGTACTCCAAGATGGAAGATCACAAACTGTACGTAAAAACTCAGATTTTTCCGAGCGCTTTCCATTGCCCAGGGCATAGCAACATTCATCATAGAGTAAGCTACCCCTACTCTCGGACTGCCAACAGGCTCAGTTACTTCTTTGCCGGCCTTGAATCGAAACATCCAGATCAACCGGATTGTGTAAACCGTAGCCATGAATAACAGAGCCACAATCTGTACCTCATCCTCTAAAATCCGCAGAAATTCGCTCATCTACTCCTCCGTAAAAATTAGTTTTTGAAATGTTTTAGCTTGGTTTCTTAATGATGCATGGAGATGCAATTTACGCGCCAGAAACGTCTAAAGTATGGAACATACTGTTTTCATACAACAAATTGACGGTTTTGATTTTGGAAGGAATGGATGGACAATGGAAGAAAAGTAGCATAATGCAACTTTTAAATGGCTGGAGATAAAGATTTCCTGGAAGATAAGCCTGGAAATATAGGGATACCGATATATTAAATAAAATATTAGCTAAAAATAATTAATGTAGCATATTGCAACTGTCCTATGCAACATCTCATGCTAAGTTGCAAGTGCCCATTCTTTTGAGTTTTCTCCATAAGGTACTTCTATGGATACCTAGCTCTTCAGAAGTCTTGATCTTATTCCAATTGTGTTTTTTTAGGGTAGAGAGGATGGTATTGGTTTCAACTTGATTCATCAGATCCGATCTGGTTTCGATCTTCTCCAGTTCGCCTGCAATCCCTATTGTATAGGAAGGCAGGTGTTCTTTCAATATGATATTCCCTTTGCACAGTATGAAGGCATGCTCTAGAATATTTTCCAATTCCCGGACATTACCAGGATATTCATACTGCAATAGAATCTCCATGGTATCAGGTGAGATTCTCTCAATGTTTCGCTGGTCCCTTTGATTAAACCTGGTGATGAAATGATCCACAAGGAGGGGTATGTCCTCTGGTCTTTCCCTGAGGTTTGGAAGTTCCAGTTTAATAACGTTCAACCTGTAGTACAAATCCTGACGGAATTGTCCTTCTTTGACCAGATGTTCCAGATTACGGTTGGTGGCTGATATTACTCTCACATCTACTTTAACGGTTTTAGTACCACCTAACGGTACAAACTGTTTGTCCTGGACTGCTCTTAGAAGCTTAACTTGAAGGGAAGGAGAAATATCACCGATTTCATCAAGAAAGATGGTTCCTCCATCAGCCAATTGAAATCTCCCCAGTTTGTCCTTCTTAGCGTCCGTAAATGCCCCTTTCACATAACCGAAGAATTCGGACTCCAGGAGGGTTTCAGGAAGGGCGGCACAATTCACCTTTATAAGGGGGTTTTTCTGCCGAAGGCTTAAATTATGAACAGCATTAGCAAAAAGCTCCTTTCCAGTGCCGCTTTCTCCTTGAATCAAAAGAGAGGCATCAGTTCGGCTTATATCGGGGAGTATTTCGAAAATTTCCAGGATCCTCTTGTTCTTGGAAATAATCCCCTGAAATGAGTATGCCGATTTTAGGGAGTCAGAAAACCGGTATTTGGTAGGCATATCCCTGATAGCTATAATTCCCCCAGAGAGGGATCTTCCAGGGTTTTTAAGTATTGAAAAGCGTATTGCGACAGGAATAGGCAACTCATCCTTACTGATCAACTCCGAGCAGTAATCAACAAAGCTCTCCCCAGTATTGATCATATTTTGGACAGGGCATCCATTATTGCAGTTGTAAAGACGAAGGATTTCGTAACAGTGCTTTCCCAACGCTTCTCCCCTGTTGAATCCTGTAATGTTTTCAGCCCTTTTATTGAAGTAAACAATTCGGAATTTCGGGTCAATAATAAGGATAGCCTCACCCATGTTCTCGAGAACAGAATCTCCAGATATTCCATTAAGAATGTTATCGTTAAGACTATCGTTATCTCCGTTTCTATCCATAATACATCCCTGCTATCTATTTAAACCTATCTGCGTTCATCTGTGTGAATCTGTGGCTGAATAGTTACAAACAAAATAGCATTTAAGGAAAAATATTTCAAGAAGATTTGTTTTCTTTCCCAGGTTAAAGGAGAGAAAAGGTTTACAAAAACAATTTGACAAGGATATGTCGTCCAGGTATTATAATGGATAATCTTGGATCAGTGAGTAAACAGTATTTTGCCGAGTACAGTTAAAGACATTCTTTGTCGCTCTGCAATCCGCCAGAGGCGGACCATAAAAGTCATCTATTAAATAGTTATGAAAAAGAAGATTATTACCACCAATATACTACCCTTTTCTATTCTAATAGTCCTCGTCCTGATATCCCATGTTTTCGCAGATGTTGGCGAAAGGGAGTATCAAGAGGCTTATCAGGCATTTAAGACTCTCCAGGTTTCAAAGGCGAAGAGAGTGTCCAGGACCAACTGGATTTATTGCGCCGGAAAATTTGAGAATATCTATAAAAAATATCCAAAGGCTTCAAGGGCTGATGATGCCATGTACATGGCGGGAAAGGTCTATCAATATCTATACGGCTATTCAGGTAAAGGGTCTGATCTTGATAAAGCAATCCAATTTTACCAGAGAATGATGGAAAGTTACCCGGAAAGTAAACTGGCAGACGATGCCCAGTTCAGGATTGCTGAGATTTATGAGAAATACAAGAATGATAAATCAAAGGCATACATTGAGTACTCTAAGGTTATCTCTACATTTCCAAATGGGAACCTAAAACGAAAGGCAGAGCTAAGCCTGGATAGGCTCAAACAGTTCAAACCAACCACTGTATCTAAAAGATCGTCTCTGTCCAAAAGGGAGGACACAACAAAAAACACCAAAAAAGATGATAAAATCATATCCTCTGTGTCTAAAGGTGAGGATCCAATAAAGAGCACTAAAAAAGAAAAGGAAATTACATCGCCCCTGTCTAAAGGCGAGGGCACTGGACTTGTTACCGGTATTAAACATTGGTCCAATCCTAACTACACCAGGGTTGTTATTAGTGTAGACAAGAAAATTTCCTACAACAACCATCTTTTAAGGAGAGACCCTTCAATCCAGAAGCCTAAACGTTTGTATATCGACCTCTTTAATACCAGGATCAGCCCTGAATTAAATCAGCAAATTCTCATTCAAGACGGCCTTTTAAAGATGGCTCGAGCAGGACAGTATACGAAGGACTGTGTACGCGTGGTACTGGATATAGAGAGCATTAAAAGCTATAAGATACTTCCCCTAGAGGACCCCTTTCGAATAGTCATTGATGTAATAGGCCAAGGTGCCACATCCAAAGAGGGGCATCTGATGCCAGGGGATAGTAAATCACTGTCTTTAAGCCGACAACTGGGGCTTGGTATTGGTAAAATCGTTATCGATCCAGGGCATGGAGGGCATGATCCAGGTGCAATCGGACCTTCAGGGCTTAGAGAGAAAGATGTGGTTTTAAAGATCGCGAGGAAACTGGAAGGTATAATCAAGGAAAAATTGGGTTGTGAAGTGGTCTTAACCAGGAAAGATGATAGATTCATTCCCCTGGAGGAGAGGACTGCTATTGCTAACACCCAGAAAGCAGACCTATTTGTATCCATTCATGCCAATGCAAGCCCCAATAAAGATGCCCATGGTATTGAGACCTACTTTCTGAACTTTTCAGCGGACGAAGAGGCCATGAAGGTAGCAGCCAGAGAAAACGCTACATCCACCAAGAAGATGAGCGATCTTAGGGCCATCTTACGGGACCTTATGCTGAACTCAAAGATCAATGAATCCAGTGTACTGGCTGGACACATTCAGAAGTCTTTAACAGGGAAACTCAAAACTGAATATTCAGATATTAGAGACCTTGGAGTTAAACAGGCCCCCTTCTATGTACTCATTGGCGCCGAAATGCCAGGTATCCTGGTGGAGGTTTCCTTTATCAGCAATAAAATAGAAGAAGAAAGGCTTAAAGATAATGAGTACCTTGAGAGACTGGCATCTTCTATATTAACTGGCATCAGAGGATATGTTGACGGAACAAAGGTTGCCGCATACTGATTTGCTCTGCCGGGAAAAGCCCATTGACATAGGACGATAAATTAAATAGGATTAATGTATATTCAATGACTAGGAGAAATGGGTGAATAACATAGTAGCATTACTCAGTTATATTGTCCCTGGATATTTAGACAGGGCTTTAAAAGGAGGAGTAGGTGACATAGTTCTCAATGCTGGTCCCATGGTCCAGTTTGTTTTAATAATTTTACTATCCTTTTCTGTAGTGTCCTGGGCTATAATCTTTTCAAAATTCAGATTGTTACGCCGCGCAGATCGAGAATCTAAAAAGTTTCTAGAGTTTTTTTGGAAGAACAAAAAACTCCCCATCATATTTGGAGAATCAAAGAAGATTAAGGGCAGTCCAATCGCAGAGGTATTCCGAGCCGGGTATGTTGAATTGAACAAACTGAGTAAGGTCCAGTCTGATTCAGTAGGGAGAGGAACCCCCGGCGATGTTACCTCAATAAGTACGGAACTGGGGGGGATAGACAATATCAGCAGGGCATTGAACCAGGCCGTAACCTCTGAAACAAACAAGTTAGAAAATGCCCTTCCGTTTTTAGCAACCACTGGAAATACCTCTCCCTTCATAGGGCTTTTTGGAACGGTATGGGGTATAATGGATGCGTTTAGAGGTATAGGGATTAAGGGGTCCGCCAGTTTAGCCGTTGTTGCACCAGGGATATCCGAGGCATTAATAGCTACAGCTGCAGGGTTAGCTGCTGCTATTCCTGCCGTTGTGGCATACAATTATTATCTCAACAAAATCAGGATATTAACCTCGGATATGGAAAATTTTTCTTCGGAGTTTCTCAATATAATAGAGAGGCATCTCTTTAGAAAAGCAGATTAAATGCTTGTAACTATTCAGGCACAAAGAGACAAAGGCACAGAGGCACAAAGAATAAGAAAAAAGCAAAAAACAACACCTGCTTGCCGGTAGGTAGGGAGACAACCGTATCGCTCGACAAAAATTTATGCTTACAATAATAGCAAACCAAATAAACTTTGTGCCTTTGGTGCTCTGTGCCTTTGAACCTGAGTAGTTACAAATGCTTTTCTAAAGTGGGGAGACTTATGAGTCCTCAAACAAACGATAGACAATTATTATCCGAAATAAACGTAACACCTTTTGTTGACGTGATGTTAGTACTCTTGATAATTTTCATGGTCACTGCCCCGATGTTAGAACAGGGTATCGATGTGAACCTCCCTCAAGTTGCTGCAAAAGATATAACTGCTAAAGAGGAAAAATTGGTTTTGACTATTACCAAAAAGGGGGAGATATCTATAAACGAACATCCTGTTGAATTGTCCAGATTAAAAGAAAATTTAGAAAAGATATATGAAAACAGAATCAGTAAAGAGATATTTCTAAGGGCTGACGAAACGGTCCCTTATGGTTTTGTTGTAAAGACTATGTCTAAAATTAAGGAGGCGGGAATTGAAAAATTGGGTATGATTACCAAACCCCTGGAAGAAGAGAGGTAAGTCTTTTGAACAGTAGCACTATTAATAATGGCTCCTCTTCAATAGGGTTGGAAAAGATGATTATACCATCAATTCTTCTGCACCTGGCCATTATAGCCCTTATAATTACGGCTCCAGCCTTATACATTAAGAGAACATCTTCCCCCCGGATATATATGGTTAGCCTGGTCTCTGCCCCCTCAGAAAAGCCATTGGGATTAGGGGAACAGGAGACAAACAAAGAGGTTGAGAAAATCGAACCTGTTAAGAAGATTACTTCTACACCCGTCAGAAAGATAGCTAAAGAAGCCCCTATTGCACCTCTCAAAAAGAGGGTTATAATAGAAGATGGCTTTGCCAAAAAGGTCTCTCCTGATGAAATGAAAGATAGGGAATCAACCAGGAAGATAGAGGAGGCTATAAGCAGGTTAAAAAGGGAGGATAGAGACCCCAACAGGAAGATAGAGGAGGCTATAAGCAGGTTAAAAAGGGAGTCCTCTGAGCAAGGAAATGTGACGGCTGAAACTAATGCCCCAAAAGTAGAAGGGGGCGTTATAGCTTCAGGAATAAAGGGCCTGCGATTTAAAATCTATTACACTATAATCTGGGGCAAAATAAAGGAGGGTTGGGTACTTCCGGAAGGCCTTATAAAAAATAAAGAGGGGTTAGAGGCTGTTATATCTTTTAAGATTCTAAGAGACGGGGAAATAAAGAATATTAGATTTGAAAAATCTTCAGGAAATTCTTATTTTGATAAATCTGTATTAAGAGCTGTAGAAAAGGCCAATCCTCTTCCATCCTTACCCGTAGAACACAGAGAGGATTACCTTGATATAGGGGTTAGGTTCCATTCATCTGAGTTATAGTCAACCGTCATTGGCTAAAGCCGAGGACTTGAGGGTTCAAGGATGCAAGGGGTCAAGGAAGATTTTTTTAATGAAAAAAACAGGTTATATTTTTATTATATTTATATGTTTACTTTTCTTTAGTCCTGCCCTTTCTCATACGAAGACATACATTGATATAGATTCTCCTTCATTTAGAAGATTCCCGATAGCCATAACCTATTTCAAGAATCTTGGAGGGAAAGACAATAAGGGGGATATATCAAAAGAGATATTTGAAGTATTGACTCAAGATCTGGAATTTTCCGGACTTTTTAGTATTGTGGATCATTCCCTCTTGATAGAATCTCCTGTAAACTCTAGATTCAGCAATGATAATAAAATCAATTTTAGGGATTGGTCTGCAATTGGCGCTGAAGCTCTGGTGAAAGGCAGCTTTAGTTTTGATAATGGCAGTCTGGAGATAGAGACTAAACTGTATGACGTATTCCAATGCCGGTTTCTTGTGGGTAAGAGGTATGTGGGCAAGAGACAAGACCTCAGGAAGATGATACACAGGTTTTGCAATGAGATTTTACTGAATTTTACCGGTGAGAAAGGGGTCTTTGACACAAAGATAGCCTTTGTTTCAGATGAATCGGGGTATAAAGAGATTTATGTTGTTGACTTTGATGGGCATAACATGATAAAGATTACCAATCATAAATCTATTGCCCTTTCCCCCGCATGGTCTCCTAATGGTAAAATGATTGCTTTTACGTCATACAAAGATGGGAATCCTGATCTCTATGTTAAAGACCTTATTAGCAATAAGGAAAATATAATTTCCCATTACAAAGGCTTGAATATAGCCCCTGCCTGGTTCCCGGATGGAAAAAAACTGGCAGCAACCTTGAGCGTAGAAGGAAACCCTGAAATATACGTGCTTAATAGAGATGGAAAAAAGCTCAAACGCCTGACAAATGATTGGGGGATAGATGTTTCTCCCACCTGCTCCCCGGATGGGAAAGAAATAGCCTTCGTCTCCAACCGATCAGGAAATCCAGATATTTACGTTATGAATCCTCAGGGGGAAAATGTGAAGAGACTCACCTTCCACACGAACTACAGTGTTTCTCCAAAATGGTCTCCAAAAGGTGACAAAATTGCATTTTCTTCCTTGGCAGAGGGACACTTTGATATATATACAATGAATCCCGATGGAACGGATGTTAAGAGACTTACATCAAACTCAGGGGACAATGAATACCCATCATGGTCTCCAAATGGGAGATTTTTAACCTTTACCTCTACCAGAGGAGGAAATAAAAGGATGTATATAATGAGGGCTGATGGAAGTGGGCAAAGGCAGATTGGGGCATTCAAGGGCAACCAATTGAATCCGTGCTGGTCCCCTAGACTCCAGTGAGTGGTATAAGATGACTGTTATAGGAAACTTGTTTTTTATTTAACAAAGATGGCTTCGTAAAAAGTCAAAACGCCCTCTCCCTTGACGGGAGAGGGCGGGGGTGAGGGTGGATATGCATAGTGATTTCTATGTGTTAGAATCCCCCTCCCTTTTATTCCCTCCCGCCAGGGGAGGGAAAAGCGACTTTTTACGAGTTCATCAACAAAAGGAGGTAATGAAAAATGGTTAAAAGGTTGTCGGTTTATTTGTTGGTTTTTGGTTTAATAGTTTCCTTTTCCTTGTTTTTAAATGCCTGTACAAAAAAGGCGGTTATTGGGGAAGGGATTGAGAAGAGAGAAGAAGCAGCCAAGGCCGAGGAAAAAGTAAAGGAAGAGTTAAAGGGAGAACCAAAGGTTTCCCAGCCTCTGAAATCAGAGGAGGCCGATAAGGCAGCAACAGAGGCGCAGCTGAGAGAAGAAGAGCTTAAGAAACAGAGAGAAAGAGAAGAGGCTGCCATTAAAGAAGAGGCTGCTATTAAAGAAGAGGCTGCTATTAAAGAAGAGGCTGCCAGGAAAGAAGATGCTGCCAAGAGAGAAGCATCAGTTAGAGAAGAATTTGAGAATACGGATATTCACTTCGATTTTGACCAATTCTCCCTCACCAATGAAGCAAGAGAGATATTGGCAAAAAAGTCTTCCTGGCTTCAGGGTCATACTGATTTGAAAATCAAGATCGAGGGGCACTGTGATGAACGGGGGTCCAACGAGTATAACATGGCTTTGGGGGAGAGAAGAGCGGACAGTGCCATGAAGTACCTGGTCACTGCTGGAGTTGAGGCTTCCAGGGTTTCCACTATCAGTTATGGCGAGGAGAAACCCCTGGATCCAGGACACAATGAGGATGCGTGGGCAAAGAATAGAAGGGCGCACTTTAAAATAGAGTAACAGTTCACGGTTCTCAGTTTAAAGTTCAAGGTTTAATTACAACAGCAGGCTTGAGCCTGCTGTTTATATAAAGCTTGAAGCATTTTTGCCAACTGTTAACTGCAAACCGTAAACAGTGAACGGATACAAAATAGTTTCAGATTAAACTTTAGTGATGCCCTTTTAAGGGTTCCATTCCCCGGAGGGTTTGGTTCATTTGTTAGGAGAGGGTCTTGGTTAGTAATGCCTGTAAATCCCTGTTATTTCCATTATGGAGACCGATTTTATTTTTGATTTCGGTATCTCTTATATCCTTCTTGAATGGATGCGCCTCCACAAAGGATGTTGTTGGCATTCAATATGATTTAAACAGCTTAAACGCGCAGATCTCTGGTTTAAAAAAGGATATAAAAAGGGATACTGAGCAGTCTCTTAACCTGCTGAAGAAAAATGAGAAAAAAATACGCGAAATTGAGGATAGAATTACAGGACTCAAAGGTAATATTAAAGAAATTGAGGATAGAATTACAGGACTCGAAGGCAATATTAAGGAATCTATAAGCCCTGTGAGGAAGAATCAGGCTGATGCAAGCGCAAGACTGGATAACTTACAGGTTCAGATTCGATCTCTGGGAGGAAAGATTGAAGAATACGGTTATCTTTTAGATAAACAAAACAGAGAAAATACCTCTTTAAAAAAGGGGTATGAATCTGAAATAAAGACCATTGAAGCAAAATTGTCTGGATTGGAGAAGCGTCTCCTTTTTCTGGAGGGATTTTTGGTCTCTGAAAGCGCCCCTTCTACTGGAGAAACTCCCCCTAAGGAGGGAACTTCCAAACACAGTGAGGGGAAAGAGTCACCCGAAACCAAGAGACCAACCAGTGAGGAGTTGTACCAGAAGGCATACAATGACTTTAAGAAAGGGGATATAAATACAGCTAGAACAGGGTTTCGAAAATATCTAAGGGTATTTCCTGATACCGAGTATTCCGATAATGCCCAGTACTGGATTGCGGAATCCTTCTTTATAGAAAAAAAGTACAGAGAGTCTATACTGGAATTTGAAGAGGTTTTAAGGAAATATCCCAAGGGCAACAAGGCTCCCAGTGCCCTATTAAAACAGGGTTTGGCCTTTTATAGATTGGGGGACAAAACCAGTGCCAGGCTGTTGCTCCAAAAGGTCATCAAGGATCATCCAGGCTCTAATGAGGCTAAGGTAGCTAAGAAAGAGTTGAAGAAATTGAATTAAGGAAGTTTAGCGGTCAGCAATCAGGTAACTAAATAAAATCCCTGATTATCTTACATTCAAAAGCATATAGATTCCAACCATCAAGAAGATAAAATTGGATATCCATGCAGAAACTATTGGGGGTAGAGTCGCATTGTGCCCTAAAGAAAGGGCAATTGACAGTATAACCCAATAACCAAAGCTTATTATTATGCTAATCCCAATCCCGCTAATGATTCCTCTCTCCCTTCCTGTTCTTAGAGCAAAGGGTATCCCAAAAAGCGGCATTATAATGCCCGCAAAAGGGAAAGCCAGCTTTGCATGCATATCAACCAGATATTTTGTAGCATCGTAGCCTTCGGCTTTAATCTTTTTAATATATCCTTTAAGTTCAGTGTAACTCATCTCGTCGGCACTCTTTTCTACAATCTTAAAGTCGTCAGGAGTCTCTGAGATAGGAATTATTTTTTCATGCCACGTTTCCATTCCGACTTCTCCTCCATTCTCAAAGTTTCTGGAACAAATGTCATAGAAATACCATTTCTTATTGATCCATCTAGCTGTATTTGCGTCTATACGCCTAATCAGATTGAAATCTTTGTCAAAATAGTAGATGGTTATACCTTGGAGGGTGTTTTTTTTGGGATCGAATATGTTGATATTGTAGATGGAGCTGTTGCTTCTGTACAGAATCCTGTTTTGTTTAAAAGAACCACGCGGTTTCTTTTTTTCTAATCCGGTACTTTCAATATATTTGATCCTCTGATTTGTATAGGGTAAAATAGACTCATTGCCTACCAGAGAACCAATACTGACCAGCATGGATATCCCTATGACAGGAACAATAATCCTATATATGCTTACCCCGCCTGTCATAATAGCTGTAATCTCACTGTTTTTAGACAGTATCCCTAAGGTTATGACAGAGGAAAGCAGAGTGGCAACAGGGGCGACCTGAACCATTATAAGGGGAATCTTAAACATGAAAAATTCAATAGTTGTAGAGAAAGGGACCCCCTGCCTAATAAAGTCGTTTATATTCTCAAGAACATCAACTATAAGATAGATGACAACGA
>Ga0210051_1000510_pt1 | contig 36288 bp, 36 predicted proteins | sample CryGey092014_all_FD_185464 | JGI IMG/M metagenome (GOLD analysis project Ga0210051, IMG submission 185464) | Groundwater microbial communities from aquifer - Crystal Geyser CG23_combo_of_CG06-09_8/20/14_all (SPAdes) (version 2) | ecosystem: Environmental > Aquatic > Deep subsurface > Groundwater...
GGAGCATAGCGAGGCCGAAGGCCGAGCTAATCAAATGACGTTCGACATTTTCGATAAACTGTTACCCCGCAAGTTGAGTTTTACGAAATCCCTTTAGGGAGATTCGAACCACAGTGTGACTTTGTTGCTCCGCATGGACTCGAACCACGGTTTCCACGTTCAGAGCGTGGCAGCCTACCACTAGCTGACGGAGCAAAGTTTACAACTCTAAGCTGTATTTTATCTTATCTTTCAGCACTTCTCTACCGTAGCCAGTTTTCCAAAACAGCTCAGCTTTCGTTGCGTCACGCTTATCTTTAAATGCTTCGTAAAAAACTAATTCAAGGGGAGCATTTTTTGATGTATATGTGCCACCCTTTTTACTGTTGTGCTCGATAAATCTACTTTTCAAGTCAGACGTGTACCCCGTATATAATCTTTTATTTTTCAGACTTCGTAATACGTACGTAAAATACATAACAGCTGTCTAACAACGAGACTGCCCGCCTCATCGGCGGGTCGCCGGTGAGGCGACAATAATTGTCTTATTTTACCCCAAACCGTTATAATAGGCTATGCAAACCTTTGAAGAATTAACCAAAGAGTTAAAATTAGATTCCAAACAGTCTCAAGTTGTCAAGAGCTATTTTGAAAATCTGATTGTCGAACTTCTGGAAAGTCTCAAGGTCGACAATTTAGAAAACTTTGACGATACTATCAATTCCGTTAAGTCAGGGTAATTCGCAATAATTGCAGTTAAAAAGTTTCTTAACCTCGGCCAGATTCGTTTCTTCTCCATGTCCCGGTAGCACCTTGGTTTCATCCGGTAGCTTTAATAGATTACAAATACTTCGGAAAAGTAGTTTTTTGGAAGAGTATTGGTGATCAGTTTCCCCTCGCAGCCCATCGGCAAATATAGTATCACCGGTAAACAACAACTTTGACTTCGGAGCATAAAAACTGACTCCACCCGGAGTATGCCCCGGACTTTTAATTACTCTAATTGTTTCATCGTCCAATTTAATAGTTTTGATTTCCGGAAGACTTTCGTCAATCGACTTTATTTTGGGAATTTTAATATTTCTTTTCAAAAAATATCGGGCGGCAGCAGCCGCCCGGTCCACCAAAAAAGCATCCTCTTTACCCATGGCAATCGGGATTTTGTAAATAAGTTGCAAATCAATTACCCCCAATATGTGGTCAAAATGACCGTGGGTTAGCAGTATCATCATTGGTTTTAGTTGTAGCTCGTTTATCACTTGGGCTATCTCTGTCCCTTCGTCACCCGGATCGATAATGACCGCACTTTTATCTGTCGACCATAAAAGATAGCAATTAGTTGCCAGCCCTCCCACCACCAATCTTCGGTAATTTAACACAATGTATTCTATAATATAGAGTCAACTTTATGGCAAACTTACCCAACAAACGGCTTTTTGTCGGTTCTATCCCTTTCAAATTTACTGAAGGGGAGCTTCTTACCCTCTTTGTTCCCTTTGGCCGGATTACGGCTCTGCGGATTATTCACAACCAGTGGGGCAAGAGTCGGGGTATGGGTTATGTCGAGTATGATTCTCTCGATTCGGCTATTACCGCCAAGGGGAAAATGCACAATTTTATGTTGCAGGATCGTACCATCATCGTTGACTATGCCCAGCCCGACCCTTATTTAACACCCGAAGGACTTGCCCGGCATCAGGAAGCTCTGACTCGTAAAGGTCATCATTCCGTTATTCCCAACTCTCCCGTTTCCGTTAAACGAACCGAAGACACTTTTAAACCCAAAAGCTATTGGCAGCATCAGCGTCAATCTGTTTTTGATTCTCGATTTCATCACGCCAAAGTTGGCACCAAATTTGCTGCCAGAACTAAGAAAAAATGAAGTATATTATTGGTCTTTCGCCCATGGAAGGAATCACCGATGAAGCTTTTCGGTTGACCCAATGTGAAATATCCAAACCCGATTTAATTTTCTCTGAATTTGTCAGTGCCTGCGGTCTAGCCCACAACGCCGTCAAACTTTTTGACCACCTTCTGTTTAAGCCAATAGAGCGGCCTCTTATTGCCCAGCTTTTTGGCAAAGACCCATCCTCTTTTTATTTTGCCGCCCTGGTTCTCTGTCATCTCGGCTTTGATGGTATTGATATCAATCTTGGTTGTCCGGCCAAAACAGTAACCCAACACGGTGGGGGAGCGGCTCTGATTGACAACCTCTCCCTTGTTTCTGAAATTGTTTTGTCAGTCAAAAAAGCCATTACTGATTTTCAAAATGATCCTAAAATATTATTAAAACAAAAATTAAAGAAAAAATATTTAGAAATAATTAATAGAAATTTAAAGTATTCAGGTTTATCTCCCAAAAATATCACTCCTACTCTATCTTTTAAAACCCGTCTCGGCATTGATCACAGTATTGTTGACACTTGGATTCCTCATCTCTGCTCTCTTAAACCCGACTTTATCACCCTTCACGGTCGGACCCTAAAACAAGGTTTTGGAGGTAGGGCTGATTGGGATGAAATTACCAAGGCGGCCAATCTTTGTCACGATTCAGGAGTAAAAATTCTCGGTAATGGTGACCTCCTCTCACGAAAAATGGCCCATGGTTATAGCCAAAAATACCACACCGACGGTGCCCTAATCGGCCGGGCAGCTATGGGCAACCCTTGGGTATTTAACGATTCCGCTCCCGAATTTAGGGAAAAATATAAAGCTATGCTTATTCACGCTAGACATTTTCTAGAAGTTTTTCCCTCCCGTCGTTTTGATCCTCTCCGTCGTCACTTTCTTCTCTATGTCTCCGGTCATCCTCACGCTTCTACCCTCCGTCAAAAAATCATTACCCTTACCTCTTTTGATCAACTTTGTTCTCTTGAAGACGCCATCTCCAACTGTTAAACTAGTTAACCATGGCAAACTCAAACACCTCGACCCTAAACAGTATTAAATCCCTAATTCACAGTCACCAAACCCGTCTCGAATCTCTAAGTAAAGAACTCAAAACTCATAAATTGATGCTCGATTCCATTATGGAAGCCGACAAAGAATATCAGGAAATAGCCGATACGGCCGCCAAAGCTATCAAACTTAAGTCTCAGGCCAAACAAAAAGTGTTAACCAATCCCGAGGCCAAATCTCAAATGGAAAAAATCAAAGATCAACAGATTGAAATTAAGGAGTTAAAAATTGCCCTCTCTGACTATCTGTCTCAATACGTCACTCATTCCGGTTCCAACCAAATCGAATCTCCCGACGGTTTTGTTTATGACATTGTTTATAACGCTCACCTTGCCAAGAAAAAGCAGGATTAAAAATTATGTCCCAAGCAGTAACTACCGCCAATTTTAAATCTGAAGTTCTCGATTTTAAGGGAAAGGTTTTAGTCGATTTTTGGGCGACTTGGTGTGGTCCCTGTCAGATGCTGGCTCCGATAATTGACGAAATTTCAGCTGATCTTGGTGATAAAGTCAAGGTGGTCAAGGTTGATGTTGATTCAGAACCGGGATTAGCTTCTCAGTATAATGTTGTTTCTATTCCTACCGTTATTATTTTTGATAATGGGAAAAAAGTTGAGTCTCTGGTTGGTTTTCGTCAAAAACAGGAATATCTTCAAGCTTTGGGCTAAAATACAAGCGTGGATCTCTCTACTATCACCAAATATCTTCAATCCCTATCCTTGCCTGCCTTTCGCCGGCGTCAGATTGTTAAAAACTATTTTTCTGGCCACTTCACCAATTTTACCCAAATGACTGATTTGCCCCTTGAACTTCGGACAACTCTCGATCAAAATTTCCCCTTGCTGTCAGTCAAAGAAATTAATTTATTGTCCACTACTAACTCCCAAAAGGCCCTCCTAAAACTCAAAGATGGCCAGAAGATTGAAACGGTCCTTTTGGATTACCATGATTGGTTAAGTGTCTGTGCCAGTACCCAGGTCGGTTGTCCGCTGGGATGTAAATTTTGTGCCACCGGTAAAATGGGATTTATCCGAAACCTAACTTCCGAAGAAATTGTCGATCAAATTATCTTTTGGAATAACTACTTGATCAATCGTCATTGCGAGAAGTCCTCGACGAAGCAATCACCACAGGGTGGTTATCCCTATGTCGGCCGGGTAGCTTTTATGGGTATGGGCGAACCATTTTTAAACTGGGATAATTTAATCCTGGCTCTTAATACTATTCGATCCAGAGATGGGCTAAATTTAGGTAACCGCAAAATTAGTATTTCCACCGCCGGTATTGTTCCTCGCATCTATGAATTTGCTGACTTAAACACCGAAATCAATCTAGCCCTTTCCCTTCATTCGGCTATTCAATCTACTCGGGAAATTCTAATGCCCATTGCCCAAAAATATTCCCTTCCTGACTTACTCACAGCTCTCCATTATTACACCCATAAAACCAGCCGCCAACTCTTTTTAGAATTCGCCCCAATTGCTGACATCAATGACGCTCAAAAAGAAATTGATGCCCTCATCAAACTTCTCAAATCCGACAAACTATTTTTTTTAAATTTAATTCCTCTCAATCCTGTCAAAGGCGGCCTTGTCCCTTCAACTAAATTAAAATTAATTGAAAAACAGCTTACCGCTGCCCATATTGACTATTCTCTCCGCCATTCTCTCGGCCAATCCATCAATTCCGCCTGCGGCCAATTAGCCACTTTTTCCTGATAAAATAGGCCATGCTCATCGACGAAACCAGAATTACTATCAAGGCCGGCAATGGCGGTGATGGCATCGCCCACCTCTACCATGATGCCCAGCGGCCCAAGGGTGGGCCTGACGGGGGTAAGGGTGGTGATGGCGGTAATGTATTCTTTAAAGCCGTCTCCGATATCAGCCGTTTGTCCCAATTTCGTTTTAAAAGAATATTTGAAGCCGAAAATGGTGATCCGGGCGGAATCAATCAGAAATCAGGTAAAAACGGTCGGGATTTGACTATCGAAGTTCCTTTTGGCTCAGTTATCAATTACGACAACGGCACCAGTATTGAGTTGACTAAGGTCGGTCAAATCTATGAAGCCGCTCAAGGCGGCAAGGGCGGTTGGGGAAACTATCATTTCCGCAGTGCCACCAATCAAACCCCCAAGGAATTCAAAACCGGTTTCAAAACCGTATCCAGAAATATTTTTATCCAGTTAAAACTTATTGCCGACATTGGTTTAATCGGCCTTCCCAACGCCGGTAAAACCAGCCTTTTAAATGAATTAACCTCCGCCAATGCCAAAGTGGCCAATTACGCCTTTACCACTCTTGAGCCAAATTTAGGAGTGATGAAGAGTGGTAAAATTATGGCCGATATTCCGGGACTTATTGAAGGTGCCGCCGACGGTAAGGGTTTGGGTTTCAAATTTCTTAAGCACATTGAACGTACCCGCCTTTTAGTCCACTGTCTTTCAACCGAATCCCTGTCACCCAAAAAAGATTATCAAATAGTCCGACAGGAACTTAAAAATTACAGCTCAATTCTGGAGCAAAAACCGGAAATATTAATTTTGACCAAATCAGATTTGCTTACCCCCGTTCAAATCAAAAAAATAACCAAATCCCTTCCTATTAAGTTGGCTGTTTCCATTATTGATGATGTTAGTCTCAAAAAACTTAACGATAATATATCAAAAGCATTAGAAATTAGACATTAGAAATTTGTCATTAGGCGATAGCCTTACGCATTTTCTCCCAGTCTTTCTTAAGATATTTACTTAGTTTTTCCACCCCGTCTTTGGTTACCGTCAAATCCGATTTAAATTCTCCCACCACTTCATCCACCACTTTGCCATATTTATCCTTATCAATTTCTTCTCCGGCTTTTCGGATTGCCAACACCTTTTTTTCGACCGCGTCCCTGACTTTATTATATTTATCCCTAAATTCCTCGCTGTAAATTCCAAAAATATCCCGTATCTTAGCAACTATTTCATCTCTGGTCTCTTTACCGGCTTTTGGGGCCAGCAATATTCCGCCGATTATTCCCGCCAAAATCCCTAACAATCCTGCTGTAAATCTTCCTCCATTTTTTGACATATAAAACATTCTAACAGATATTTTACTTCATTCCCACTATCACTCTCTCGTTCCAGTGAATATCGATTTTGACGGTCAGTTCCAAATAGATCTTTCGTCCCGACATCAGTTCCAGTTCTTTTCGGGCATTAAAGCCGATTTCCTTGATCTTTTGGCCATGGGCGCCAATGATCATTTTTTTATATTTATCGGCATTGGTATAAATCGAAGCGGCAATATAAATTACTTTCTTTTTATCCTCCACTTTCTCCACTTCCACAAACACCGTATAAGGCAACTCGTCACGGAGAAACAAATAAGCCTTTTCCCTGATTATTTCTTCAATATATTCCTTCGAGCTCATGGCGGTTAATGGCCTAACCTCGGCCGTCATCGCTTTAATGCTCTCTTTGGTACCCTTATTAATTCTAGCCGGCAACAGCTCAAAAATATCAATCAGTAGTTGTTTTACATTCTTTGATTTGATGGCACTTATTGATACGGTTCGGTCAAATTCTTCCTCAAGATAGTTATAATCCGGCAAATGATTTTTGGGGCCAAAAGCTTTATCTATTTTGTTATAAACCAGAATCTTTTTGCATTTCATTTTGCGCATCAATCCCAGCACTTTATTTTCTTCCTCATTTTTTGGGCGGGAAATGTCCACCAAAGTCACGATTAAATCGGCCTTGGCCAATTCCCTTGGCACCTCTTCATTAACTCTTTTGGACAACAGATCCTCAACTTTACCGATTAATCCCGGAGTATCCACAAACATAATTTTCCCTCTCTCATCCGAATAAACCACTGCCTGGCTCCGGCGGGTGGTCTGGGGTAGAGGAGAGGTGATCGCCACCTTTTGGTTCATGATGGCGTTAAGAAGCGTTGACTTGCCGGTATTCGGTCGTCCCACTATTGCTACTTTTCCGTATTTCATTGGCCTATTTTACCCTACTTTCTTCATTGACACTTAGCACCCCTAGTGTTAGACTGCTAAATATGCCCGATGAGAAAAAGTTTTTACCCTTAATTCCCCTTCGTAATGTTGTTTTATTTCCATCAGTGGAAACCTCCCTCTTTTTTGGCCGTAAAGAATCCAGTAATTCGCTTTTGGAGGCCTACGACAAACACAACCGTTTAGTCCTTATCACGGCTCAGCAGGATCAGGGGGTTGATAAACCTGACCTAAAAGACATTTATACCGTTGCGGTTTTAGCCCGTATCGAACATATTTTACAGACTGACGGTTCTCTTCACGCCATTGTCAAAGGCCTTTCCCGGGTCAACATTCTGGGTTTTACTCAAACCGAGCCTTTTATCATGGCCGAATATACTGATACTCCCATTGTTGCTGAACCCGCCGCCTCTATTCAGCAATCAGCCGAAGCTCTTCTTTCCCAGCTAAAAAAAGCTTTTTCGATTGGTCGTCAATTTGATCTTCCGGCCATGATGCAATTATCTACCGGAGTCTCTTCATCTGATTTGGCTGATCAGGTTTCTTTTTCCGTCGAGGCCAAGCTTCCCGAGAAACAAAAACTTCTGGAAACCTTGCTGATCTCGGAACGTTTGAAAATCGCCACCGAATATTTAATCCGAGAAATGAAAGTAGCTGATTTGGAACGGAGTATTGAGGAAAAAACTCAGGAAAAATTCAATTCCGCCATGAAACGGAATGTTTTGGAAGAACGTAAACACCAAATCGAGCAGGAACTAAAAAAGCTGGGTAGTAAATCCGAAGACAGTGAGTTCGGCGAATTGGAGAATAAGCTCAAAAAAATTAAAATGTCCCCCGATATCAAAAAGAAAGTTCTTAAGGAATTTAAACGTTTGTCACAGATGGGACCAATGTCCCCCGAAAGTAGCTATATCCGGACCTATCTGGAGGTTGTTGTTGAACTACCCTGGGGTAAATATGACAAATCTGATTTATCGGTCAAAAAATCAGAAAATATTTTAAACCATGACCATTATGGACTAAAAGAAGTCAAAGAAAGAATCCTGGAGTATTTATCGGTTTTGAAACTAAAAAAAGAATCAAAAGATTCCACCCAAACCGCCAATATTCTCTGTTTTATCGGTCCTCCGGGAGTCGGCAAAACTTCTCTTGGTCGTTCCATTGCCCATGCTATGGGCCGTCACTTTGTCCGGGCTTCTCTTGGAGGGATTCGGGACGAAGCCGAAATCCGTGGCCATCGCCGGACTTATGTCGGAGCTATGGCCGGTCGGATTGTTAACGGCATCAAAGATGCCGGGTCCATGAATCCTGTTTTTATGCTCGATGAAGTTGATAAAATTGGTGCTGATTACCGGGGTGATCCCAGTGCCGCTCTGTTGGAAGCTCTCGATCCCGAACAAAACAATGATTTTACCGACCACTACCTTGACTTTCCTCTTGATCTTTCCAAAGTATTTTTTATCTTAACTGGCAACGACACTTCAACTATTCCCTATGCTCTTCGCGACCGTTTGGAAATTATTAATTTTTCCGGCTACACCCAGGAGGAAAAATATCATATTGCTGATCAATATCTAATCAAAAAAGAATTAAATGCCAACGGTTTAAAAGCCGGTCAAATTTCTCCATTTAAACCTGATACTCTCCGTTATCTCATCGATAAATATACCCGTGAAGCCGGAGTTCGTCATTTGGAAAGAACCATTGCTACTATTTTTCGTAAAGCTGCCAAAAAAATTGTGGCCGGAAACTTTAAAAAAGTCGATGTCAACGATCGCCCCCTACTTCGAAAATTTTTAGGTCCGGAAAAGTTTTCTTCCCAACTCAAGGGTAAAAAAGATGAAGTCGGCGTCAGCACCGGTCTGGCCTGGACGGCTGTCGGCGGCGATATCCTCTTTATTGAAGTCAACATCATGCCGGGAAAAGGTCAATTAACTCTCACCGGCAAGCTTGGCTCTGTCATGAAAGAATCCTGCCAGGCGGCTCTCTCCTTTGTCCGCTCCCAAGCCAGAGGGTGGGGGATTAAAGTCGATTTTCACAAAATCGATATTCACATTCACGTTCCCGAAGGTGCCACTCCCAAAGATGGCCCCAGTGCCGGCGGAGCCATTACCACCGCTTTGGTTTCCGCTCTAAAAAATCATCCGGTTCCCCGCCATGTCGGCATGACCGGTGAAATCACCCTCCGTGGTAACATTCTGGAAATCGGCGGCCTCAAGGAAAAATCTATTGCCGCTCATCGCGCCGGCTTAACCACCGTCTTTATTCCCAAAGATAATCAAAAGTCACTTGTCGAGATTCCCACTGAAGTTAAAAAAAGTATTAAGTTTGTCCCCGTCTCCCATTATTCCGAAATCTACAAAAAGATTTTCTGTTAATTTGCTATCACCTATAGTATTTGATACCATACGGAATGCACCAGGAAACTGGGTCAACAAGATACATATTAGATGTAGCTAGGGTAATTCAAAGTGCAGCGAGATATCATTCTTTAAGAAAAACACCTGTTGAGAGGTTACTTAATCAAGAAGGCGATTACATTAGAAAAAGGTTAACTTATCGACCTAATCAACATGCCGTAATGGTTTGTGCTAGAAATGAGTCCAAAAGACTGCCCTGCCTAATGTCTGGTTTAGCTAAGCAAGTACAAGGGGTAAATGTCTTTGTGGTTGATAATGGCAGCTCCGATGAAACTGCAGAACTTGCAAAAAACTTGGGTGCCACCGTTATTTCCGAAAAAAAAGAAGGTTTAATTAACGCATTAATCAGTGGTTTCAAATACTTTGCTCAAAAACCAATTCAACCAAACACCATTTTATTAACCGACGCCGACTGTCTACCTGTGCCTACCTGGTCTGAAGATATGAACCGAGTTGCCCATAGAGTACTCGACCATAACGTTGGTGGTCAGATTTTTGCCCCCTTTCTTTTTCAAGGTTCTTTGACCAAAGATCTCATTAGATCTGCTGTAGCTGTCACCATTGATGCCAGATATTGGTTAAAAGGTAAATCCCGAGCCAAGGGAGCCAACGGTCTTCTTTTAACAGACAATCAAAAAGGTATTTTAAATACTCTTTCTCAACCATCTGAAAAAAATATAATCACGGGTACAGATGGATATATTCATGACCAAGTTTTAGCTTGTGGTGGAAAGGGTTACTTCAATTTTTCCCTCAAGTCAATTGTTATTACCGACGGTTGTAGATATAAATCGCTTCTGGATTTATTTAATACATTTTTGTTTCCAAAACATAGAGAAGTTCTGTATCAGGAATGGTTTAAGGCAAGTGCGGGTGGGGTTAGGTATTCAGTTCGCAATCGACCAACTTTTCTAACCTACGAAAGAAATTAAAAAACAATTATATCTATCCCCGTCTCCCATTATTCCGAAATCTACAAAAAGATTTTTTAATAAATCATTAAGTATTGCCCCATTTCCTCAAGGGGAGCGATCCCGCAAAGCGGGATAGGGGGTTTGATTTCACATCTTTTCCAATGTCCTTATCCCCAATATTGTCAATCCGTCTTTAATTATTTTTGCCGTTACTTCGGTTAAAAATAGACGCTGACTTTCTTCGGATTCACCAATAATCCGGTGTTTACCGTAAAACTCATTGTACTTTCGGGCTAAATTTAACAGATATTCAGCCAATACCGCCGGACAGAATCTCTCCGCCGCCTCAATTATTTTTTCCCCATATTGATAAAAATACCGCAACAGTGCCTTTTCTTCCTCATTAAATTCGTAATTCGTAATTTGAAATTCGTAATTAGTTTTAGCTTTTGCCAAAACGCTCCGGCATCTGGCATAAGTATATTGTAGGTAAGGTCCGCTATTTCCCTCCATGCTCATCACCTTATCCCAGTCAAAAATAATATCCCGCTTCGGATCGGCCGCTAAATCATTAAATTTAATCGCCCCGATGGCTACTGCCTCAATTTCGACTTCGGTGTTGGCCGGTGCAATCAATTTCGCCTGCTTCTTAGCCGTCTCAATTACTTCTGCCAAATGAATGGTGTCACCTTTTCGGGTAGAAAATTTACCTTCTTTCCGGCGGATCAAACCATGACCAATATGGACAAAAGAGTCTCCCCATCCCATCAATTTAGCCGCCGCAAACACCTGTTTAAAATACAGATTTTGTTCCGATCCCACCTCATAAATAACTAAATCAGGATTCCATTTTTCTTTCCTAAACTTAACTGTGGCCATATCCCGGGTAAAGTAAGTAGTAGCTCCGTCGGATTTTAGAAGCATTGCCGGCAGCAAACCTTCAAGCTCTACAATCAGTGCACCCTCCGATTCCTTAGTTAAACCCTTAGCCTTCATTTCCGATATTACCTCCGTCAGCATTGGTAAATAAAATGCCTCACCATAGGCGTTATCAATAGTGACTCCCAACATTTCATAAACCCGGTTAAATTCAACCAAAGATATGTCAACACATTCCTGCCAGATTTTTTTAGCCTCACTATCTCCTGTTTCCAATTTGGCAAACCAGACTCTGGCCTCATCTTCCAATGTTTTATTCTTTTCAGCTTCATCATGAAATTTCACATAAAGTTTTTCCAAACCTTCAATTGAAGTTTCCACCCCCCAATGTTTAATAGCAGTAATCATTTTGCCAAATTGGGTACCCCAGTCTCCCAAATGATTGTCTCCAATACAGCTCCAGCCCAAATTTTGGTAAATATTGTACAGAGCCTGGCCGATATTGGTTGACCGCAAATGGCCGATTCCAAAAGGTTTGGCAATATTCGGAGCACTGTAATCAATCACCATCGTTTTTCCCCTGCCTTTCTCTTTTAACTCCTTTCTAAATTCTCCATTTAGAATTTTTTCTGCTTCTTTTATTAATGCCCCTGGCTTAATCCACATGTTAGTAAACCCGGCCACCTTATCCACTTTTTCTATAATATCGAGTCCGGTTACATCAACGTTCCCTCTGACGGCAAAATCACCAAAATTTTCGGCTGGGTGAGTTATTGGCACTCCCGCCTTATCGTGTATTATCTTAGCCAAAAAATAATATTTTTTCTCCACTGCTTTTCTTTCAATTTTCTTAACTTCAAAGTCAGATAGCTTTTTTGATTCAAAATCAATTTCAGCTTCCGGATTATTCTTATCAAGTATTAAAATCACATCATTTCCACCAAGGTTTTCAGTCACATAACCAACAAATTCTTTTGCAATTTTTAAAAGCTTCTCTTTATTACTCTCAAACCCGTCCATCACAAAATAGCCATTTTTTGATTCCAGTATCAGTTTAGTTCTTTCACACTGTCGCCAATTCCAGCTTCGACAGGTCACATCCAGGTCGTCTCGCCAAATCAGTTCGCCCGCGAAAGCTGGTTTACTTTTTGTCCCTCCAATCGCTATCCATCTTTCTCCGCCTTTGGCTAGTGTTAGGGTCAAATCACCACATGCCTGGTCAAGGTTTTCGCCACCAAATGGGGTTAAGTACTTGATGCTAAAAGCATTGTAGATATTAACAATCGAGTTAATGTCTGGTAGTTTTGATCCTTCTAATAGTCTTTTGGTTAAAGCCACGTGTGATGGCTCGGCTCCCTCAACTGCTCCAAAATCCTTAAACACCCTTCGGTAGTCAATAACCCTCTTATCATTTTTCCACGTGTTTTTCTGCGTGTTCTTTAAAAACTCGTTTTCAATATTATTAAGAAACTTAGCCGACTCCTCTCTATATTTATTAGCGTCGAAGCCGTAAATAATTGGCACCACCTCCACCATTGTTGGAAATTTATCAAACACCGCATCGTCAACTTTGAATTTCATATACCTATTTTATCTCAATTAATAACTTTTCTTCTAAGCCAGAGCCAGTCGCCGTACCCTAACTCTTTTGAAAAGGGGAATGCTGGCTCAAATATCTCCTGATAATAGGCAAATGCTTCTAGCGCACAACCGTGGCCTACAATTATTAAATTTTCAGTGCTTTGACTTGATTTTGAAACAACCTCCGTAAATTTGGCAGCAATTAACGCCGGCGGAGAAACCATTTTTGGCAATTGATCACTTTTGTAAAGATCGAAGTACTCTGCTGTTACATCACCGTTGGTCATTGTTTCAATCACTAATTCGTGTTTACTAATTCCATTATTTAAAGCTTTCCAAATATTACGACCCGTAGGGTCATTTCGTAATTTTTCACTGTCCTTTAAGTCCTTGTACATTTTTAGGGATCCATGAAGATAACCGCCACTGGCGCTAAAAATAATATGATTAATCCATTGAATTTCTGCCTTTTGTTCAGCGGTAAATACTGGCACATCCGGCGACAACTCGAATGAATATCGCGCAAACATCTCTGGTGTCCAGATCGATCTTTCTAAATCAGATTTTTGTTTTTGAATAAATTCTTTTTTATCCATATATTTTTTTCAACAAAAAAGCCCCTTCGACACTGGTCAAAAAACCAGAATCAAGGGGCCCCGATGACTATCGGGACGGTACCACCCTTTTTTAGTTTCTCAATAAAAATCCGCCTCTACGGCGGATGCTACTGAAATATTGAGAAACTCTCATTAAATTCAGCGCTCCGTTGCCGACACGCTTTGCTTTCTTCCAGTCTTCTGGTGGTCCTCTGGACCATACAGTTTGCCTCTGTATCTCATTTTTGAGATCACCTCTCGGATCGCGACTCCGATTAAGCGGTTTATGTTGAAATTATAACCCATAATATAGACGTGTCAATGGGGTAAATTATGTTAAAATTAATCAATGAAATCTATTTCCGACCTCACCTCAGATCAAATTTCCCATATTAAACTCATTTCCTTTGACAGTGATGGGGTCTTGGTCAAAAAGGGGACTGACATTAATCAGTCGACAGATGGAAGTTTTTCCCAAAAAACAAATTTCCTTTCTCCCGCAGTATTAGACAAACTTAAAATTCTAAAAAAACGTTTTCATATTGTCATCAACAGCGGCCGGAGTTCTCTCTATCTTAGCCAAATTTATCAGGACATATTGTGGAACAATGTCACTCTGATTTCTGAAATCGGGGCTTTTTTAACTGGCTCTGGTTTTCATGTTCAGACCGAGGTGTTGGATAGTAATGAGCTTGAGACCATAAAAAAAATACGTGCAAATCTGGGTAAACTCATCGGTGACCCCCGGGTCAAGGGTTTTGAGCCCAAACAGTTTTTAACCACCCTTCATTGCCATAGTGAAGTTCCCGAAGTTCCCCAAATCGTCCAGGAATCTGATCCGGAAAATCGGTTTTACTGTTGGTGGAATCTGGAGGCCTATGATATCAATCCCCAAAAATTCACCAAAATTAACGCTCTCAAAAAACTTATTTCCCTAATGAAACTTAGCCCCACTGAAGTCATGGTTGTTGGTAATGGCATCAATGACCGCGATTCGGTCACCTCCGAAATATTAAATATCTCCACTGATTCGGACAATTTAAACACCGATGATTATGGAATTGAAGGCGAGCACTTGGGTGGCGAAGCCCTCCTTGACCATCTTCTTAAAATTATTTCCTAATCAAAATTACCCAGTCTCCAAATTGATCTTTTTTCGTCAAAATGTAAATAAAAAATCCCGCCGTTTTTGAAACTTAAACCCCGGAAAAAACTTTTAAACTCCTTTGAATCAAAATTATCACCGATTATTAGGTGAGTTATTAAACATCTCAAAAAATCAGCATGAGAAACTATCAACACCGTTTTATCAAAGTATTTAGAAACCAACATCTTTTCAGTTTTTTTTGCTCTCTTAAGGGTCTCAATCATTGATTCGCCCGTCTTGTCAAATTTCCACCGAGGATCACAAAAATATTTCTCGTGTTCCTTTTCATATCTAATAGCTTCACTATCCTGATAACTTTTTCCGCTTAGTTTTACTGATTGCAGTTTTTCCCTGTACATTTCGTCGAAAATTACGTTTTTTTTTAAAGCCACATTAATTATTTTAGCTGTTTCGACTGCTCTAGTCCAAGGACTCGAAATTATTACATCTATTCCTTTATCCTTTATTAATCTTCCGGTTCTTTTAGCCTGTACTTTGCCGGTTTCCGACAAATTTGAATTCGTTCTTTGTTTTATATTGTTTTCAGCATCAATCGTTTGTCCGTGACGGACTAGATATAATTTCATTGCTCAATTATAATTTAACCCATGCTTAAAAAACTAGTTGCCAATAAATACTATTTTTTAGCAGAGTTGCTTTTGTTGGTTCTTATCACCCTCAACCGCGGATTATTTACCCACCAAAATTATCAAATTCGCCTGACGGTATATCTTGTCTCCATTTTCTATCTTGTCTTTATTCTAAAATTTACCGGTTTCCCTACCCGCCAGCTGGGTTTACAGACAGAAAACTTTGTCAAATCAATTGGTGTTGCCACCCCCACCCTCATTCTATATCTTATTTCCCTTTTTTTAGTTTATTCTCTTTGGACAACAATTTTTGATCTTGGGATTGACCAGGGGACAATATCATCGATTATTTTAAGAATGTTAGCTTATGTTTTTATCTCCGTACCGGTTCAGGAGATAGTTTTTCGTTCCTATGTTATCCATCGGCTTAAGTCATTTTCCTCAAAAAGATATTTTCTGATTATTATCTCCTCTTTAATCTTTGCTTATGCCCACTGGCCCTTTGGAAATATTCTTCTTACCATTGGCAGTTTCTTTTTTGGGATATATGCAGCTGTTTCTTTCCTCCGTTTCCGAAATATTTTTACTGTTATGGTTCTCCATGCTATCGTTGGTTTGACCCTGATGCTTGGTGTCCTTCAATAACTCAATGCTAGGATAATCTGGGCAAAAGCCAACATTAGATTTTCCTGTTTTTCGGTTTTTTTATTAAAACCATCAATAGTGGTGATTAAGCGGCTATTAGTATTGCTAAGAAGTGAGACCACCATTTCATCGGTCGTCTGTAATTTTGGATTTTTAATTTTCATATGTGACCCCAAGCGGATTTGAACCGCTGTTAACAGGATGAGAACCTGCCGTCCTAACCGGGCTAGACGATGGGGCCTTAATATGTTGTAAAATAAACTGATGAATTCTACCAAAATTCGCCACCTATTTCTTCTTTTAAGTCTGACTCTTTTTTCGACTCTCCTGTTTTGGGCCTCTTTCTATTTCGACATTCCCGGTCGTATTGGTATGGGCCATGTCTCCATGGAAACTATCTGGGCCAACTACGATGGCCCTAATTATTTGGCTATCAGCAAATGCGGCTATCGTCCCGACTGTATTCGGAATAAATTTTCCTTACCCCAACCTCTTGAATATTATCCGGCCCATTTCCCTGGGTTTTCCGCTCTAATTAATATTTTTCAACCGGGACTATTAAGTGGCCCCCGAGCCATGCTTTTAGTTACCCTTTTAGGTTCACTTTTTTTGACGACCTTCTCATATTTGTATTTTTCTCTTTTCTTTTCTCCCCACAAAACATATATCTTAACTCTTATCTCAATCTTCTTTCCCGCCCGTCTCTTTGTTCTCCGCCTCATTGGTGCTCCCGAAAGTTGGTTTATCGGTTCAATTCTGGCCTCTCTTTATTTTTTTAAACAAAAAAAGTATTTTGTTTCCGCCCTCTTTGCTACCGCTGCCCAAACATTCAAAAGCCCGGGAATTCTTTTATTTGTCGCCTTTTTCTGTCATTGGCTTATTACTTTTATAAAAACTAAAAAATTAAATTTATCTAAATATATTTGGTACCTACTTTCTCCGCTGTCAGTTTTACTTATTTTTTACCTCTATCAATGGCAGACCGGTAACTTTTGGGCTTATTTTCATAGCGGTGACAATATTCATTTAAGTCTAATTCCTTATTCAGTTTTCCTCAGCCGAAATACTTGGGTCAACACCATCTGGCTTGAGGATGTCATCTACATTTTTGGCCTTTCTTATATGGCCCTCTTAATTCTATATCGTCGTTTTAAACTAAAAATCAGTTTTATCTTTCCGCTTTTATTTACTCTGGCCACTGTCTTTGTCGGCCACCGTGATATCAGCCGCTATACCGCCCCGGTTTACCCTTTTATTATTTTGGCTTTCGGTCGGTATTTGACCAAAAAATCTTTCCAGCTAATTTTTCTACTTTTAGTTCCGGCCGCCTTTCTTTTTGCACTTAACTTTGTCGCCGGTAACGTCGCCCCTATTGCCAACTGGGCCCCTTATTTATAAAGCCGCCACTTTCCCAAACTTTCATTGACTTTATTGCCCATACTCATTACGGTCATTTTTTGGCTGATAGTCGATACATTTTTTTCTAGTTTTTTACAAAGTTCATCGGTCGTTAATGCTTCAATTCCCAAAAGCTCTAATATCTTCTTTTCTAAGGAATCACCATATTCAATTATCATTTGATTACCCTTAATTTTTTGATTGGTAATATCACTACTGTCAGTCACGATTTTCGCTCCTTTTTCTTTTATCAGATAATAGATACCCTGACTTAAGGTTGAATTAATCGGTCCGGGAATGGCAAACAATTTTTTTCCCTGTTCCTGAGTAAATCTTGAAGTAATTAGCGACCCCGATTTTAAACCGGCCTCAATTACCAGTGTTCCCAAAGAGGCCAGTCCGGCCACTATCCGATCCCGTTGGGGAAAAGTCCAGACTGTCGGCATAAAATCGGCTTCATATTCAGAGACAATTAAACCACTATTTTCCAGTATTCTTAAATAAATCGTTTCATTTTCCGGCGGTGAAATAATGTCTAAACCACCACCCAATATAGCTGCTGTTTTACCTCCGCACTCCAGCGTTTCGCGGTGCGATGCCATGTCCACCCCATACATAAAACCGGAAATTATGGTAAACCCATTAGCCACCAGATCCGGCACCAGTTTTTTAATGGCCGCCAACCCATATTGACTCATCCTCCGGCTGCCTACTATCGCCAGTGATTTAGCAAAAATTTCATTATCCCAGCTACCTCGATAATATAATTTTTTAGGACAGCCCCTTACCTTAATTAGCTGCTCCGGAAAATCCTTTCTTTCTATAATCCTAATCGGCCAGTCTTTAAATATTTTCATAATGTCTTATTTCCTTTCCTAAAATGCAGACCGCATCGATTCGATATTTGGTTTGTCTTGGTTTTTGCAAAAACACATAACCTTCAGCGACTCTTTTTACTCGGCCTATTTTCCTTTTGTCAACCATCTCTTCCGGTAGCCCAAGATAGTCATCGGTTTTATATTTCACTTCCACAAAGACGAGCCATTCTTTATCAGTCATAATTAGATCAATTTCTCCCAACTTATTTTCATAATTTTGTTCTACTAAAACATAGCCCTTTTTTAATAAATAATCCAAAGCCATCGTCTCACCGGCTCTTCCTTTATTATAATTCTCATATTTCATAGGTCCGTTTTAATCCGAAACTGTAATGCCTCAGCGATATGAGCGTCAGTTATCACTTCTTTTTTGTCCAAATCAGCAATGGTTCTGGCCACTTTAATTAATCGAAAATAAGTTCTGGCTGACAGCGAAAATTTATTGACCGCCTGTTTTAAAAGTAAATTAGCCGGGTCGGAAAATTGGGCATATTCCTTAAGATGTTTGTTTTTCATATCCGAATTGCTGTGAATATTTTTAAGTCCTTTAAACCTTTCCTGCTGAATCCTTCGGGCGGCTATCACCCGCTTTCTGATTGCTACTGACTTTTCACCCACATATTTGTCCTTATCAATCATCAATTTATTGACATCTACTGATGGTACCGTCAAATGCAAATCAATCCGGTCCATTACCGGCCCCGACAGTTTCCGCTGATAATTCATAATTTGATGCAGGGAACACTTACACTCTTTTTTCTCATCTCCCAGGTATCCACACGGACAGGGATTACTGGCGGCAATCAGCATAAATTGAGCCGGAAACTGGACACTGCCGGCGGCCCGCGACACTGTCACAAATCCATCCTCTAATGGTTGTCGCAGTGACTCCAGTGCTCCCCGGGTAAATTCAGGAAACTCATCCAAAAACAACACTCCCCGGTGAGCCATGGAAATTTCTCCGGGTCTGGGATTACTGCCACCGCCGATTAAGCCGACTAACGAAGTACTATGGTGGGGACTCCGAAACGGCCGTTGACGAATTAGTGATCCACCGGCCGGAATATTTCCGGTAATCGAATAAATTTTGGTTACCTCCAGACTTTCCGCCTCCGATAACGGTGGTAAAATCCCAGGTACCGCCCGGGATAACATGGTTTTCCCTGATCCGGGCGGACCCACCATAAATAAATTGTGTCCTCCGGCCGCGGCAATTTCCATGGCTCTTTTAGCAAACTCCTGTCCCAAGACTTCAGCAAAATCAAATTCCGGACCGCAATATTCCAATTCACTCTCAATAATTGTCTTTAACGGAATAATTTCTTTTTGGCCGTTTAAGTGCCGCACTACTTCAGTTATATTAGCCACCGGGAAAACTTTTATTCCTTCAATTACCGCCGCCTCATTGGCACACTCTCTCGGGACATATATATTTTTAATTCCGTTTTCTTTAGCTAAAATTGCCAACAAAAATACTCCCCGGGTATGACGCAGTGACCCGTCCAGCGACACTTCCCCAAAGAAGTATGACTTTTCTTCAATTTTATTTACTGCCCCTGCCGACGACAATATTCCTAATGCTAAGGGTAGATCGAAAAATGACCCGTCTTTAGGTAAATCCGCCGGTGCCAAATTTATGGTAATTTTAGCATTGGGGAACTCAAAATCGGAATTGACAATAGCAGTTTTAACTCTCTCTTTGGCTTCCTCGCCTGATTTACTCTGTAGTCCGACGATATTAAACGACGGAAATCCTTTTTCGGCTACATTGACTTCCACCTCTATTTCCACTGCCTTCAGTCCGTAATTAGCCGCGCTCCAAATCTTAGTAAGCATAAATAAATTTAACACAAAATATTGATCACCCGAACCTGCCTGCCGGCAGGCGGGCAATACCCGAATCCAATGATAAAATTCATTTATGCCTTTTGAATTAATCTCCGACATGATTCCCGCCGGTGATCAACCGGCAGCCATTGATAAATTGGTTTCCAATCTTAATGCTGGTCACAACAAACAGGTTCTTTTGGGTGTCACCGGCTCCGGCAAAACTTTTACTATTGCCAATGTTATTCAAAAGACTCAATTACCGACTCTGATTATTTCCCACAACAAAACTCTGGCCGGCCAACTTTATCAGGAATTTAAAGAATTGTTTCCCAAAAATAAAGTTTCCTATTTTGTCTCCTACTACGATTATTATCAACCCGAATCTTATTTACCTGCTTCAGACACCTACATTGCTAAAGAAGTGGAAATTAACGATCTTATTGACAAACTCCGCCTCGAAACCACCTCCAATTTATTTTCCGGTCCTGACAATATCGTCATTGCCTCCGTTTCCTGTATTTACAATGTCGGTGACCCCCGTAATTTTTCCGGGAGAACCTTAAATTTAAAAATAGGGGACTTGTGGAACCGCCGGACTCTGTTTGAATCCTTAGTTTCTCTCTATTACACTCGCTCCGAAATGGAATTTAAAAGAGCTCAGTTTCGGGTTAGGGGTGATACTGTCGAAATCTGGCCGGCCTATGCTGATTGGTTAATTGCCCTGGATTTTGATACCGCCAATAAAATTAAAAAAATAATCCAAAGAAATCCTTTTTCCGGTACCGAATTTAATTTGTCGGATTTTATTTTATATCCCGCCAAGCAATTTGTTGGCGGGCAGGGTGCCGATCTTAAGACAATATTCAAAAAAATCCGCTCTGACTGCCAAAAACAGATGACCATTTTCAAATCACAAAATAAAATTCTTGAAGCCCATCGGCTGGAACAGCGGGTCGAATACGATTTAGAAATGCTTTCCGAATTAGGCTATGTCAATGGTATCGAAAATTATTCCATTTATTTCGAACCGGAGAGAATTGCCGGTTCTCCGCCCTACACTCTGGTTGATTATTTTCATCACCTCTGGGGTGACAATTTTTTAACCGTTATCGACGAGTCTCATGTCACCGTTCCCCAAATCGGCGGCATGTTTTTGGGCGACCTCTCCCGCAAAACCAATTTGGTTAATTTCGGTTTTAGACTCCTTAGTGCCTTCGATAACCGGCCTTTAAAATGGGCGGAATTTTACTCCCGTATCCCCAAAGTAATTTACGCCTCCGCTACCCCGGCTCCGTTTGAAATTAATGACACCCGTCATTCCGCACTTGATGCGGAACCCAAGATCATTGAACAAATCATCCGCCCCACCGGCTTAATTGATCCACCGGTTACCGTCAAACCTTCCACCGGTCAAATTCCTGACTTAATTTCCGAAATTCAAAAAAGAGTTGATCACCAAGAGCGGACTCTGGTTTTAACTCTGACCAAAAAAATGGCCGAAGAATTATCCGGCTTTCTGTCAAAAACTTTTAAAACAGCCTATCTTCACGCCGATATCGAAACTTTGGATCGGAGTGACATCTTGGATAAGCTCCGCGGTGGTGATTTTGATGTTTTAGTTGGAATAAATTTATTACGCGAAGGTTTGGATCTGCCTGAAGTCTCGCTGGTCGCCATTCTTGATGCCGGATTGCCGGGATTTCTGCGCTCCCGTTCCTCCCTCATCCAAATCATGGGCCGGGCTTCCCGCCACCTCAACGGTCAGGTGATTCTCTATGCTGATACCGTTTCTGACGCCATGAGAGGAGCCATTTCCGAGGTAAATCGGCGGCGTATTATTCAGCTAAAATATAATCAGGATCACCACCTTATCCCGACTTCTATTATCAAATCCATCCGTCCTCGCCTCATCGAAAATCCGGTCAAGGATATTGCCGTTTCGCCTCTTCTGGATCTCGATATTTCCTCTCTGACTCCCACCATGCGCCAGACTCACATTAAAAAACTTCGCAAAGAAATGCGTACCGCTGCCTTTGTTCTCGACTTCGAATTAGCCATCAAAATCAGGGATAAAATAAGAGAAGTCGAAGTGTTATAAAATAAACTATGAATATCAAAAACAAAAACATTGTTATCACCGGCGGCACCGACGGTATCGGTCTGGAAGTGGTTAAAAAATTAATAACCAAAGAGGCCAACGTTATTGTTATTGGCCGGAATCAAGAAAAAATTAAAGATTTAAATATTAAATTTTTTAGTTGTGACCTTAGAGATGGGAAGCAAATTATTAAAACTACCCAAGATATATTAAGAGAATTCCCCGATATTCATGCCCTCTTAAATATCGCCGGTATTTGGCAAAAAAAAGACTCTGTCGAAAACATTGATGATCAGGTTGTTGACGATGTCATTAGCACCGACCTGACAGCAATTATTAAAATTACCAAAAGATTTATCCCCAGTCTCAAAGCTCAAACCGAATCGGCTATTATTAATGTTTCCTCCCGTTCAGGAGTAGTCGCCGGACTGGGACAAAGTGTTTATTGCGCTGCCAAATTTGGAGTTTATGGATTCACAGAAGTTTTAAAACTTGATTTAAAAGAAAGCTCGGTCAAGGTAGCCGGTGTCTATCAGGGCGGCATAAATACTTTAATGTTTGCCAAAGCTGGTGATGTTGCCGTCCCCTATCAAACTTTTACTAATCCTACTGATCTGGCCGAAGTTATCGTCTTTTTATTGACTCAACCTAAAAACATTTGGATCAGCGACATTCGTATTGAAAGATAAAACCCGAAGACAAACCGAATATTTTAGTCTATAATAAACAATGGTCCTAATTATGTATTTCTCCCTTTCTTCAAAGGGAGATGTCCGACTTGCCTCGCCAGAGGCGGGAGGACAGAGGGGTTTAATATGCTCGATAAAATCATTGTCAAAGGCGCCCGGGAAAACAATCTCAAAAACGTTTCCTTCGCCATTCCCAAAAATAAATTTGTCGTCTTTACCGGTGTCTCCGGTTCCGGCAAATCCTCCATGGCCTTTGACACTCTCTTTGCCGAAGGCCAGCGCCGCTATGTCGAATCACTTTCCTCCTATGCCCGTCAATTTTTAGGCGGTCTCAAGCGTCCCGATGTTGATTTAATTGAGGGTTTATCGCCGGCTATTGCCATCAATCAAAAAGCTATTTCCCACAACCCCCGTTCCACCGTCGGTACCGTTACCGAAATTTATGATTATCTTCGCTTGCTTTTTGCCCGTATTGGCCACCCTCATTGTCCCAACTGCGGCCGGGAAGTCATTCCCCAAACGGTCAAACAAATTGTCACCCAAATTTTAGATACGGTTAAATTGGAAACTTTTGTCGCCTCCTACCGATTTTTAATCATGTCACCGCTTATTAGGGAAAAGGCCGGCGATTTTCGCGGCCTTTTAGACAACCTCAAAAAACAGGCCTTCAAATATATCCGTGCTGACGGCAAAATCATTGACCTTTATTCTGACTTCGGTTTGACTAAAACCAACAAGCATAATCTTGACGTTGTTTGTGACCGGATTTCAGTCACCGGAGAGTCCCTCAAAAATGACGAAACCGGTCTTATTTCAAGGCTCACTGACAGCGTCGAACAAGCGCTGAAATTCAGCAACGGCTTATGTATTTTTGGTAAAGTCACCGATTCTGATTTTGATTTTCCCGAAGCCCCCAAAAATATAGCCGATACTCTCTATTCCGAAAACTACGCCTGTCCTGTTTGTAATTTGTCCATACCTGCTCTCGAACCCCGCCTTTTTTCTTTTAATTCTCCCTCCGGTGCCTGTCTTGACTGCCATGGTTTAGGTTCCAAGTACCAAATTGACCGCAGTAAAATTCCCGAATGGAAAGCTCAATATCTTGAATCCCGTTATTTCAATCCCGCCACTCCCGATACTGTTCGGGAGGAACTGGAGCAATTCATGATCAAAAAACAGTGTCTCACTTGTAACGGCGCCCGTCTCAATCCCGAAGCTCTCTCTGTCCATATCTTGTCAAAAAATATTTATCAAATCTGTCTCTTCCCGATTGATGATTTATTTTCGTGGTTAAACAATTTAGGTCAGGCCCTAGCCAACCCCAAGGAAAAAGAAATTTTAGAGCCGATCAAGCGGGAAATTCATTCGCGTCTCGAATTTTTATTGGCTGTCGGCTTGGATTATCTCTCGCTTGATCGGGAAGCCGGCACCCTTTCCTCCGGCGAGTCCCAGCGGATTCGCTTAGCCTCCCAAATCGGCACCGGTCTCACCGGCGTCCTCTATATTTTAGATGAACCCACCATCGGTCTTCACCCCCGCGACAATAATCGGCTAATAGCCACTCTCAAAAAACTCGAATCTTTAGGCAATACTGTCGTGGTTGTCGAGCATGATGCTTCGGTAATTAAAAATGCCGACTACATTGTTGATTTTGGCCCCTTAGCCGGTAATAAGGGCGGCGAAATTGTCGCCTTCGGCACCTACAATCAAATTTTAAAAAATAAGAAATCACTCACCGGTCAATATCTATCGGGTAAAAAACAGATAAGTTCCCACGTAGAGACGTTGCATGCAACGTCTCTACCCAACATAAACAACAACCAAAAAATCACTATCACTAATTGCCGCCAATGGAATCTAAAAAATATCAACGTTGATTTTCCTCTTCACCAGCTCGTTTGCGTTACTGGCGTCTCCGGTTCCGGTAAATCAACTCTGGTCCACGACACTCTCTTCGGCGGTGTCCGCAAAGCCACCCTTGGCGCTTATTATGGAACTATTGGCCAATATGACACTATTACCGGCTGCGAATATGTCAATGATGTTTTATTGGTTGACCAATCACCGATTGGCCGTACGCCGCGGAGCAACCCCGCCACCTACACCAAGGTCTTTGATGATATAAGGGAGTTAATGGCCCAAACCACCGAGTCCAAAATCCGCGGTTTTGGTCCCGGCCGCTTTTCTTTTAATGTCAAAAACGGCCGTTGCGAAGCCTGCGAAGGACAGGGGCAAATCAAAATTGAAATGCAATTCTTAGCTGATATTTACGTTACTTGTGACCAATGTCACGGCACCCGTTTCAAAGATGACACTCTTGAAGTTACTTATAAAAACAAAAATATCGCCGATATATTAAATTTAACTTTTGACGACGCTGCTGACTTTTTCAAAAACATCTCCTCACTTAGGCGCAAAATTAATACCATTCAGGAAGTCGGTCTTGGTTATCTAAAATTAGGTCAACCCAGCAATACTCTTTCCGGCGGTGAATCCCAGCGGCTTAAAATCAGCCGGGAATTAGTCAAAAAAATCAACGGCCGGATTCTTTATATTCTGGATGAGCCCACCACCGGTCTTCACTTTTACGACATTGATAAATTAATTAAAGTGTTGCGGCGTTTAGTTGATATGGGCAATACGGTGGTGGTTATTGAGCATAATTTGGATGTTATTAAAAATGCCGATTGGATTATTGATCTCGGCCCCGACGGTGGTCACCGGGGCGGGGAAGTCGTTGCCGCCGGTACTGTGGCCGACATTATCGCCTCTCCCCGTTCCTACACCGGTCAATATTTAAAAAGTCTTCATGGTCAATCTAAAAAATCTTCCTAACTCTCCCGGAGTTTATATTTATCGAAACAGAGTCGGTGAAATAATTTATGTTGGCAAAGCCATAAACTTAAAAAAAAGGGTTACCCAGTATTTTCAAAGAGACGACGCTCTCGGTCCCAAAACCAAAACTCTGGTAGCCCAAATTGACTCTATTGAAACCCGGGTGGTTAACTCTGAAATTGAAGCTCTGATTCTCGAAGCCTCCCTCATCAAAAAACATCTTCCCAAATATAATTCTGCTCTCCGCGATGATCGTTCTTATCTCTATATTGTCATCACCAAGGATATTTTGCCTCTTGTTTACTCTACCCACGCCTCCTCACTGCCTGCCAATTCCGAAGTTTTTGGCCCTTTCCCTTCCGGCCGGGATGTAGCCTCTCTTTTAAAAACTGTCCGTCGGATCTTTCCATATTTTAATAAAAAGCACGGTCCCAAACCCTGCCTTTTCTGCCATCTAAATCTTTGTCCCGGTCCGAATATATCAGAAATTACTTATCGACAAACTATTAAAAAAATCAAGCAAATTTTAAGCGGTAAATTTTCTCTTATACGCCGCTCTTTAGCAAAAGAAATGAAAACTGCCTCATCTTTGCAGAATTTTGAAGAGGCTCTAAATTTAAAAAGACAGCTTGATTCACTCGATTACATCGTCTCCGGCTGGCATTCTCTCTCGACTCTTTTTGCCACCGTTGAGCTTTCGACTGATCGTCAAAATCAAAGCCTTTCCGAACTGGCCACCACTCTTTCTCCCTATCTTAAAATCAAAAAATTATCACGGATCGAATGTTTTGACATCTCCCAACTCGGTAACAAATACTTTGTCGGCTCCATGTCCGTCGCCATCGACGGCAAATTGCAAAACTCGGAATACCGTCAATTTAAAATAAAGAACGTCATTGCGAGAAGTCCTCGACGAAGCAATCTCCACAGTGTGGGATTTCAATCAAACGATCCACTTATGATCAAGGAAGTTCTGTATCGTCGTCTTCAGCATCCGGAGTGGGGGACTCCTGACCTTTTAGTTGTCGATGGTGGCAAACCGCAGATATCGGCCGGATTATCTCTTGTAGAGACGCACGATCGCGCGTCTCTACAGATTAAAAACATTCTCATTATTGGTTTAGCTAAAAAATCCGAAACTATCGTTATCAAGACCGGTTCTAGTTGGCGGGAAATCAATCTGCCGCCCTCTTCTTCTGCCCTCCGGCTTCTTCAAAATCTTCGCAACGAAGCTCACCGCTTTGCCAACCGTTACCGCCGTCTGTTGATCAAAAAGGAATTGCTATAATTTGAGGTCATGTCCAACACTATTTCGGTTATTGTTCCCTGTTACAACGAAGAAAAGCGGATTTTACCAATAATTAAAAGTCTCAAATTATCTCGCTCAATCATTGAAATAATTGTTGTTGATGATGGCTCTGATAAAAAATCTCAAAAAATTCTTTCTCATCTTTCCGGAATAAAATTAATTACCCATCCTCAAAATTTAGGCAAAGCCAAAGCCCTTTATCGCGGACTTTTGGCCTCCCGGGGAAATATTGTTGTTTTTGTTGACAGTGATCTGATTGGTTTCACTCCCCGGCACCTTCAATTGTTGGTTAATCCCATTATTAAACACGGTTATGATCTAACTATAGGTGATATCGAATGTATCCTTTTCCCGTTTAAATTATCCGGTTATTCCGCCTGTTATTCCGGTGAAAGGGCGTACAGGAGCCGGATACTAAAAAAATATCCTCAAATCTTTTCTGCCGGCGGTTACGTTGATGGTTTTTTGGTTGAAGCTGAAATGAACAGACTATTTTTTGGAAAATATAAAATTGCCAAAGTTCTGCTTGATGGTGTCGGGGCTTATTACAAAATCTGTAAATACGGCATCTCCGGTTTTCTAAATGACTTCAAAGTCATGAAACATTGCCTTAATTATCTTGGTATAAAAGAAGAACTCAAGCAATTAAAATTTATCCGGTCTATTAACTATCTTAAATAAGTTCCGCCAGGACAATTAATCTCTGCCAATCGGTCCCAATTGGCCAGCAGGTTTGGAGTATCAGTGTTTCCCTCTCCGGGTCGGAATAATTTAAATATGAAATTTCTTTGGCTGAAACTATCATTTTTCTCATTACCCGATAGGTAAAATCATTCCCGCCATAACTGATAAAAATTTTATCTCCCGCCTGTAGCTCACCCAATAGATAAAACACAGCGTTTTTAGCCACCATATCCAGTCCTTGCCTGGTTGAATGAGCAAAAATATAATTTGTTTTCCCTTTACCGCTACCGGGAGGATAACTTCCTTTAGCCTGTGCCACTACATCGTTTTTTAGTACTTTTTTATATTCGGATTGATCGTATGGCGATATCCCGGCCACTATTTCAGATATAGCCATAATTTTAGGAATTTGGATCATATATTTATCGGTGTTTTGAAGTTGCGTATCTATTACTTCTGTTTTTGTTTCTGGTTTCGCTGTTTTATACCGGTAAATAGCGTCTAAAAGTGGATAATATAGAAAAACTAAATATCCTAAAGAAAGACCCAAAACCAAATTAGCAAAATAGAAGATTATTCGTTGGGTCGGTGCGGGATTTCTAAAAATAATACCGTAACTACGGCGTATTATAACTTTCCTTTTTTTGGGAACTGCGCGGAAAAAATCTAGCATTTATTTGACAAACATGCTCCTCTAGTTTAACATAACTTCTTATGGCAAAAAAAGATCTGTATCTTACAAAAAAGGCGGATCTTGCTGCCAATATTATTTGCCTCTCCCGTTAAAGGCCTAATCTTTCCCCCAAGATTGAAAGCCTGGTTGACGAAGAGGGTTTTTTTATGACTAAACAACAACTAACCAAAGAGGGTTACCAAAAATTACAGCAGGAATTAACTGATCTTCGTGTCAAGGCCGATCATCTAATCGGTCAGGTCGAAGAAGTGGCTCAACCCGACGAATCCGGAGAGGACTCTCTGGTCTCTCAGCTTAAGGCCGAGTTGGAAGTGGTTAATTCCAAAATTTCCTCTCTTGAGGATGCTTTGGAAAATGCCGAAATTATAAATGGTCATTTTTCCAAAACCACCGTTGGTGTCGGTTCAAAAGTCAAAATTCGGGTTTCCGGTAAAGCCGAAAAAACCTTTCATGTCGTTAGCGAATTCGAAGCCGATCCCTCTGCCAACAAAATTTCCGATCAATCCCCCTTAGGCAAAGCTCTAATTGGTAAAAGAGTCAATGATAATTTTGAAATCGAAGCGCCCGTAGGTAAATTAACCTACAAAGTGGTGTCAATCAATTAAAGTTCCTGTAAAATAAGTTATGTCGGATTTAACCGATTTTCGTCTTCAAAAACTTACCGCGCTAAAAAAACTAAAACTTGATCCCTACCCTCAACCCAATTTAGAGAAACGGGACTTGTGTCGGGACATAATTAATGAAATCGACAAAACTGTTACTGTTGCCGGACGCTTAATGCTTCTTCGGGGACACGGCAAAATTCTCTTTGCTGATCTGGTCGATAAAACCGGCAAAATCCAACTCTTCTTTGAGCAAAATACCCTCGGTGCCAAAATGGAATTGGTTAAGCTTCTGGATTTAGGCGATATTATTTCAGCCACCGGTATCGTTTTCAAAACTCAAGCCGGTGAAATTACCATCCGGGTTTCCGAATTTCAAATTCTGGCTAAAAACCTCCGACCTCTTCCGGAAAAATTTCACGGCCTAACCGACGTTGAGGAACGCTATCGTCAGCGCTACGTAGATTTAATTGTCAATCCGGACTCGCGGGAAGTCTTTCTTGCCCGTAGTAAGATTCTAACCGAATTAAGGCATTTTCTTGACAAAAACGGATTTCTTGAGGTCGAAACTCCGGTTCTTCAGCCCGTCTACGGTGGTGCCTCTGCCAAACCTTTTGTCACCCGTCATAATGAATTAAGGGAGGATATGTACCTCCGGATTGCCGACGAATTGTATTTAAAACGTCTGATTGTCGGCGGTTTGGAAAAAGTCTATGAAATTAGCAAAGATTTCAGAAACGAAAGTGTTTCCCGCTTTCACAATCCCGAATTTACCCAAGCTGAATTTTACTGGGCCTATGTTGATTACGATGTTTTGATGAAATTCACCGAAAAATTAATTATCAATCTTGTTAAAACTGTCAAAAAAAGCAATCAAGTTACTTTTCAGGGTAAAACCCTAAACTTTACTTCACCTTTTCCCCGCCTTACTTTCCGCGACGCGGTTTTAGAACATACCGGCATTGATATTGACGAAATTAAATCCGAATCCGACTTTATTAATGCATTAGAAATTAGACATTTGAAATTAGAAATTACAGGGCTCATTGGCCTAGGAGCCCTATATGATGCTCTTTACAAAGAATATGTCCGCCCCAAATTAATCGGCCCACTGTTTCTTACCGATTATCCCGCGGAAATGATTGCTCTAGCCAAAAGGAAAGCTGATAATCCCTCAAAAATTGCCTCCTTTCAATTATTAGCCTGCGGTACTGAACTTCTTAAGGCCTACAATGAGTTAAATGACCCCCAGGATCAACGTGACCGTTGGCTTCAGGAAGAGGCGTTGAGTAAAAGGGGATTGGAGTCAGCTATGTCGGTTGACGAGGATTATATCCGGGCCTTGGAGTACGGCATGCCGCCTACTGCCGGGTGGGGGATGGGCCTTGACCGCCTGACCCAATTCTTAACCGACTCCCCTACTATCAAAGACGTTATTTTGTTCCCCTCCATGAAAAGTGAAGAAACCAAAGTCATCGCGACCACCGAATCGTCATTGCGCTTGCCCGCCTCTGGAGGGAGTAATCCGAAGCAATCTCCACAGAGTGGTGAAATTATTATCGGCAAAGTTTTGGAAATCAAAAATCATCCCAATGCAAAAAGTTTAAAAATAGTTATAGTCAAAGTAAGTCCTACTGAAACCCATCAGATCGTCTGCGGTTGTGCCAATTACCAAGTCGGCGATTTTGTCCCGGTAGCTTTGCCGGGTACTCTCGTCCCTACCCCCGACGGCGGCACTCAAACTATTGCTAAAGTCAAACTCCGTGGCGTCGAATCCGACGGCATGTTATGTTCTCCTTTGGAATTAGGTGTTTCCTCCGACCACACCACTATTCACCTTTTATCTTCCAAATCCAAACCGGTTTTAGGCCAGTCAGTTAAAAAATATCTTAATCGGGAATAAAGCGAAGCGCAATATCCCTTAAACTATCGGCGGGTATTGACAGCAATAATCTTTCCTCTGGTAATAAATTAATTCTAATTGATCCCAAACCTGGACTTTGTGCTCTTTTCACTGCCGCCTCTAGGTTACCTCCAACAACAAACGACTCAACCTTTCTGTCAACAACAGCTGCTGCCAGTAACCTACAAACGTCTAACTGACCCATGTGTGGATTTTACCACAAAGTGCGTTTTATTCGCTAGCTTTGTAGACCACATCGCCGGTTTTGACTGCCGCCGTTACTTTCAGAGCTGCCTCTTTTCCCTTAGCTACTCCATCCACTTGAGCATGTTCCACCTGCATCGATTCTACTTTCTGTTCTACTCCGGCTCCTTCTTCCCCGATTCGGACCATGTCGCCGACTTTTATTTCCCCGTCAGTGGCCTCAACTACTGCCACTAAAATTTTGTCAAAGTAGTGAACGACCTTGCCCACTTTTTGATATGTCATTTTCCTATTTTAAACCTCTAACATGCTAATATTAACACATGTTTCCCGACCGTCAAAAGTATTTAGAGGCTGTTAAATCCAACCTTGAACCCAACATTTTTAATCACTCTCTAGCTCTGGAAGCTTGCATGGGGGGAATTTATGACTATTTTCAATCCCAAAATCAACTATTACCGGGTGAACCCCCCCGTGACGATTGGACACTAGCGGGACTTGTACACGACATTGATTTTGCCGGCGACACCAAAGAATCACATCCTCTCAAAACCAAAGAAGTTCTAGCCAAATATGGCTTAGAAGTCAGTCCGGTTATCCATCAAATTATTCTGGCTCATGACGGTCGGCAAAAAAATATCTACGACTCCAAAGCCAAATGGGCCATCTTTTGTGCTGATTCTCTTACCGGCCTAATCATGGCGGTAGCTTTTGTTTATCCTAGTCGCAAATTAGCCGATGTTAAGGTTTCCTCAGTGGTCAAGCGATTTCTTCGGGAACCCAAATTTGCCGCCGGTACCAGACGCTCTGAAGTAGCTCAATGTGCCGACTCAAACGGTCTCAACCTTCCTATCGAGAAATTCATAGAAATTTGTTTAACCTCAATGCAAGGAATCTCCGCAGACATCGGCTTGTAGACAAACTATATTTGCAATTTGGCTGATTATCTATTAAAATACTTTTGTATTTAACAAATTGAAAAAGCGTTATATACCGAACTTTCCCTCGGTAAAGCCGACTGACGAAAACAGTTTCATAATTGATTAAGTCAATCCGGGAGTTCCCGTTACAGAATAGAAGATGTGTCGGAAAGCCGGAGCATCAACCAAGATTCGAGTGGCAACATTCGAATAAAACAAGGTGGCATCGCGAGAACCCTCGCCCTTGAGAGTCAATTTAAGACTCCAAGGGTGAGGGTTTTTTGGTTTAAAAATATGACCACTAATATTTATCAAACTACGTATAAAAAAGTCTTTTTTGACTGTGACAGCACACTAACTGCCATTGAGGGTGTTGATTGGTTGGCTGAACATAAAGGAGTCGGCAATATCGTTAAACAACTAACCCAAGAGGCCATGAATGGTCATCTTCCATTTGAATCGATTCTTAAACAAAGACTCGATATTATTAAACCCACCCTTGACGATCTATTAAAACTCGGCCAGAAATATATTCAAAATTGTCTTCCGGATGCCAAAAAATCAATTAGCCTTTTACACCAACAACAGATCGAAGTCTATATTATTACTGGTGGATATCGGCCGGCGGTTGAAATATTGGCGCGATGGCTTGGTATTGATACCAAACATGTTTTTGCCATAGACCTGAATTTCAATTCAAAAGGAATATATATCGGTGTTGATACTCAGAATCCGCTAACCCAAAATGGTGGCAAGGGGAAGATAATAAAAAAATTAACCCAAAACAGTCGTTCAATGTTGATTGGTGATGGGGCCACGGACCTGGAGGCTAAAGACGCAGTTGATATTTTTATCGGATTTGGGGGGATTGTTTGTCGTCCGTTAGTTCGGGAGCAGGCTGATATATATATAAATATTGCCAGTCTTATGCCAATCGTAGCACTCACTAAACTACCTAATTTTATCTGTTAAAATAAAGGAGAATAATGATTAATATAAATCTTTTTCGGAAAAACCCAGACACCTTCCGAAAATCTCTAATTAACCGCAACAAACCGGTAAAATTGCTCGACGACGCTATTAAATTTGACACCGATTATCGGACTCTGTTAAAGTCAGTCGAAGGGCTTCGGGCTAACCAAAATCTTATTTCCAAATCAGTCAAAGGCCAACCCACCCCTGAGCAAATTACCCAAGGAAAAGAAATCAAAACTAAATTAAAAGGTCTCGAAGAAAAATTAAAAGCCGCTGAATCCGAACTTAATTTAATTTTAGAAGAAATTCCCAACACTCCCGCCGCCGATGTCCCCGTTGGTAAGGACGAAACCGGTAATGTGGTTATCAAAACCGTCGGTACCAAACCAAAGTTCGACTTTACTCCTCTTGATCATCAGGATCTCGGACTAAAACTTAATATTATTGACAAAAACAAAGCCGGAGAACTTTCCGGCGCCCGCTTTGGCTACTACCAAAATGAAGGCGCTATTTTGGAAATGGCCATTATGTTTTACGCCATCAAGAAAATCACCGCTAAAGGTTTCCAGACCATGTTGCCGCCTCTGATGGTCAAATCCCAAACCGAATGGGGTTGTGGCTATACCAGCAATAAAAATTTAATGGGAGCTTATTATTCCATCCCCGACGACAATCTGGTTTTTATCAGCTCTTCCGAACATTCGGTAGTCCCCTATCATCAAAATGAAATTTTACCTGAGTCGGTCTTTCCCCTAAAATACGTCAATTTCTCGCCCTGTTTCCGCCGCGAATCCGGCACCTATGGCAAAGATATGAAAGGCATGCTTCGGGTTCACCACTTTAACAAAGTTGAAATGAATGTTTTTACCTTACCCGATTTAAAAATTTCCGATGCCATGCAGCTGGAAATGCTCTCGGTTGAAGAAGAAATATTATCCGACTTTGGCCTTCATTATCAGGTTCTCAATTGTTGTACCGGTGATCTGCCCCAACCCAACCGCCGGATGTACGACATCAACTGCTGGTTTCCGGGTTTAGATGCCTATAAAGAAACCGGCTCCTGCAGTAATTGTGCCGATTATCAGGCCCGACGTTTAAATACTAAAGTCAAAATTAACGGCAAAAATGAATTTGTCCATATTCTCAATTCCACCGCTGTTTCTGACCGGGCCATGCTGGCAATTATTGAAAACTTCCAAACCAAAGACGGATCCATTACTATTCCCGATTGCCTCCGAGCCTTAACCGGTTTTTCGGTAATCAAATCACATCGCTAGAGGAGCCATCTATCTCGTCCCGATGACTGGTTTCACCAGTCTATCGGGACGGGATTAGTCTTTTTTACGCTATAATTACCCTGTGTTTAAATTTATCTCCAAATTTTTTGACGAAAATGCCCGACGGCTCAAAACTTATCAACCTATAGTTGACAAAATTAACGCTCTTGAGGTCAAAACTAAAAAGTTAACTGATAAGAATTTAAAGGCCAAAACCGACGAATTCAAAAAACGCCTATCCAAGAGCGAGACTCTCGACGAACTTCTGCCCGAAGCCTATGCGGTTGTCCGCGAAGCCATTGGGCGGACTATCCATCAACGGGCTTTCGATGTCCAATTAATGGCGGCTATTGCCCTCCATCAGGGTGCGATTGCGCAGCAGCGTACCGGCGAAGGTAAAACCCACTCGGTTATCTTTCCCGCTTACCTCAATGCGCTTACCGGCCTTGGGGTTCACATTATCACCCCCAACGACTATCTTACCCGCGTCGGCACCGGCTGGTATCCCCAGGCTCTCAATCTTTTAGGTGTCTCCACCTCGGCCATTGTCCACGAAGAATCCTTTATCCTCGATCCTGAATATACCGATGCCTCGGAAACCGTTGACGACCGTTTAGCCCACCTTCGCCCCATCACCCGCCAGGAAGCTTACCGCGCCGATGTTACTTATGGTACCAACAACGAATTCGGTTTTGATTACCTCCGCGACCACATGGTCAAAAACTTTGATCAAAAAGTCCAGCGTTCCGAATTTAATTTCGCTATCGTCGATGAAGTTGACTTTGTTCTGATCGACGAAGCCCGCACCCCTCTCATCATTTCCTCGCCAAACTCCCAGCCCGTCGACAAATACTATCAATTTGCCAAGATCGCCGCTCAACTCCAACCCACCGATTATGTGGTTGATGAAAAATCTAAAAGCGCCACCCTCTCCGAATTCGGCATCCGTCGGGTGGAAAAGATCCTAAATATTGGCAATCTTTATGAGGAATCTTTTGAAACCATTCATTATATTGAAAATGCCATCAAGGCGGAGACTCTTTTTCATAAAGACAAGGATTATGTTATCAAAGACGGTGAGATTATTATTGTTGATGAATTTACCGGCCGTTTAATGCAGGGCCGCCGCTGGTCTGACGGCCTTCATCAGGCGGTTGAGGCCAAAGAAGACGTCAAGGTCCAGCAGGAATCCCAAACTTGGGCCACCATTACTTTTCAAAATTATTTCCGGCTTTATAAAAAATTATCCGGCATGACCGGTACCGCCGCCACCGAGGCCGAAGAATTCAGAAAAATTTATAAGCTCGAAGTCGTTGCTATTCCCACCAATCAAAATCTAATCAGAATCGATTCCGAGGATTTAATTTTCAAAAATCAGCGGGCTAAATACGCCGCCATCGCTGCCAAAGTGGCCGAATTATACGCCAAAGGTCAGCCGGTACTGATTGGCACCACCTCCATTGCCAAAAACGAAATTGTCGCCTCGATGCTCAAAAACAAGGGCATCCCCTTTCAAATGTTAAATGCCAAAAATCACCGCTCCGAAGCCGAAATCATTGCCCGCGCCGGCAAATTAAAAGCCGTCACCGTCGCTACCAACATGGCCGGTCGAGGAGTCGACATTATTTTAGGAGGTCCATCTGATAAACAAAGTCCCAAAGATTGGCAAAAAGAGCATGATGAGGTTGTCCGTCTCGGCGGTCTTTTCATTATCGGTACCGAACGTCACGAATCCCGCCGTATCGATAACCAGCTCCGTGGCCGCTCCGGCCGACAGGGTGATCCGGGCTTTTCCCAGTTTCATGTAGCCCTCGACGATGATTTAATGAGGATCTTTGGCGGTGACAAAATTTCCGGACTGATGACTCGCTTCAATATGCCCGAAAACGAGGCCTTAACTCATCCGCTGGTGTCACGGGTGTTGGAACAAATTCAGGTCAAGGTTGAAGGTTACAACTTTGATATCCGTAAAAATTTGGTTGAATACGATGATGTTATCAACAAACAACGCCAAATAATTTATTCTCTTCGGGACAACACCCTTCAACAGGCCAAACTCGATCCGGCTAAAAATAGCCAAAAAATCGAAGAAGTTTTAGGATCCGAAATCAGCCGGCTGGTAACCAGTCTTCCCGATTCGGAGGCGCTCGCTTTGGAATTTTCCGAAATTCTTTCCCTAAATCCCCTTGACCGCCGTCGGCTGGAAAAAGATTTGGCTACCGTACCCGACAAATCCATCCATTTAACCAAAATTTTATTGGATCAATGGCAAGAGCGCC